>Ga0308159_1001073_pt1 | contig 45350 bp, 37 predicted proteins | sample PhyCR1_FD_201040 | JGI IMG/M metagenome (GOLD analysis project Ga0308159, IMG submission 201040) | Phyllosphere microbial communities from UC Gill Tract Community Farm, Albany, California, United States - DLSLC.R1 | ecosystem: Host-associated > Plants > Phyllosphere > Unclassified | place: USA... | reverse complement strand
CAGGACTCGCGACGCCATCGTCGGCGACTTGTCCGGTCTGACCCGTGATCGCCAATACGGTGAGGCCAAGTGGCAAGGGCGTACCTACATCCTGATCGACACCGGCGGTATCTCCGGTGATGAACATGGCATGGACGAAAAGATGGCAGAGCAGTCGCTGCTGGCAATCGAAGAAGCCGATGTCGTGCTGTTCCTGGTTGACGCCAAGGCTGGCTTTACCGCCGCCGACCAGATGATTGGCGAGCACCTGCGCAAGCGCAACAAGACCTCGTACGTGGTCGCAAACAAGGTCGACAACATCGACCCTGACATGGCCCGCGCCGAGTTCGCCCCGTTGGGCATGGGTGACGCGATCCCGGTTGCAGGTGCTCACGGTCGTGGCATCACGCAGATGCTGGAAATCGCCTTGCGCGAATTCCCCAAAGACGCCGATGAGCCCGAAGAAGGCGAAGAGGAAGAGGTTGCCGAAGGCGAAGAAGCCAAGCGCATTCCTGGTCCGAGCGAGAAGGATGGCATCAAGATCGCGATCATCGGCCGTCCGAACGTGGGCAAGTCGACGCTGGTCAACCGGATGCTGGGCGAAGACCGCGTCATCGTCTACGACGAGCCCGGAACCACCCGTGACAGTATCTACATTCCGTTCGAGCGCAATGAAGAGAAATACACGCTGATCGACACCGCCGGTGTGCGCAAGCGCGGGAAGATCCACGAGGAAGTCGAAAAGTTCTCCGTGGTGAAAACCTTGCAGGCGATCAAGGACGCCAACGTGGTGATCTTCGTCATGGACGCCCGCGAAGGTGTGGTCGATCACGACCTCAACCTGCTCGGTTTTGCGCTTGAAGCAGGTCGCGCTCTGGTCATCGCGCTGAACAAGTGGGACGGCATGGTGCCGAGCGAACGCGATTACGTGAAGACTGAGCTGGAACGCCGGTTGTTCTTCGTCGACTTCGCGGACATTCACTTCATCTCCGCGTTGCACGGCACGGGTGTGGGCAACCTGTACCAGTCGGTGCAGAACTCGTTCAAGTCAGCCGTCACCCGCTGGCCGACCAGTCGTCTGACGCAGATCCTCGAAGATGCGGTCAGCGAGCACGCGCCACCGATGGTTGCCAGCCGCCGCATCAAGCTGCGCTATGCCCACCTGGGCGGCGCCAACCCGCCGATCATCGTGATTCACGGTAACCAGGTCGACAAGGTTCCGAAGTCGTACGTCCGTTACCTCGAAAACACCTACCGCCGCGTGCTCAAGCTGGTCGGTACACCGATCCGCATCGAGTTCAAGGGTGGCGAAAACCCGTACGAAGGCAACAAGAACACGCTGACCGACCGCCAGGTCAACAAGAAGCGTCGCTTGATGTCGCACCACAAGAAGGCCAACAAGAAGCGCAAGGATAAGCGCTGATTGTGTAATGGACTTTCTCGGAAAAGGCGCCAATGGCGCCTTTTTTTGTGCCTGACATCTGGGCTATCCTGCGAGACCCCGTGCCGTTCTGGAGCCGGGTGTGGAGCAGGAAAACCCCATGATCACCAGCAAATTGCCGAACGTTGGCACCACCATCTTTACCGTGATGTCCCAGCTTGCAGCCGAAACCGGGGCGATCAATCTTTCTCAGGGTTTTCCCGATTTCGACGGCCCCGACGCACTGCGCGAGGCTCTTTGCCGCCACACCATGGACGGCCATAACCAATACGCGCCGATGGCCGGGCTGCCGGCCTTGCGTGAGCAGGTTGCCGCGAAGATCGCCCGCTCTTATGGGCGTCAGGTCGACATGAACACCGAGGTCACGATCACCCCTGGTGCCACCCACGGGATTTTCTGTGCGATCCAGACTGTGGTGCGTGCAGGCGACGAAGTCATCGTCTTCGATCCAAGTTACGACAGCTACGAGCCTTCGGTTGAACTGGCCGGTGGTCGCTGTGTGCATGTGCAGCTCAAGGATGGCGACTTCTCCATCGACTGGGAGAGGTTCAGCGCTGCGCTGAGTCCGCGTACTCGCATGGTCATCATCAACACGCCACACAACCCAAGTGGTGCGCTGATCACTCGCAGCGAGCTGGATCAATTGGCAGCATTGATCCGTGATCGCGACATCTATCTGGTCAGCGATGAAGTGTACGAGCACCTGGTGTTCGATGGCGTCAAGCATGCCAGCGTCTTGGCCCACGAAGAGTTGTATGAGCGTGCCTTTGTGGTCAGCTCGTTCGGCAAGACCTACCACGTCACCGGCTGGAAAACCGGCTATCTGGTCGCGCCCCCCGCGCTGACTGCCGAGATGCGCAAGATCCACCAATTCGTAGGTTTCTGTGGCGTGACGCCGCTGCAATGGGCGCTGGCCGATTTCATGGCCGCGTGTCCCGAGCATGTCGAGGAGTTGCCCGCGTTCTACCAGGCCAAGCGTGATTTCTTCTGCGATCGCCTGGAGTCATCGCGTTTCACCTTCACGCGCGCGTCGGGCACCTACTTCCAGCTGGTCGATTATTCGCAGATTCGTCCCGACCTCAACGACGTCGACATGTCCATGTGGATGACCCGCGAACATGGCGTGGCGAGCATTCCGATCTCAGTGTTTTACCAGAGCCCGCCTGAAGGCCAGCGCATCATTCGCCTGTGCTTTCCAAAGCGAGAGGAGACGTTGCGTCAGGCAGCGGAAAAACTATGCGCGATCTGAGCAAGTTGTCGAATCTGAACATAGCGCTGGTGCAGACCACGCTTGTCTGGCACGACTGCAAGGCCAACCATGCGCACTTCGAGGAGTTGCTGGAGCAGGCGCAAGGCGCCGATCTGGTGATTCTGCCGGAAATGTTCACCACCGGTTTCTCGATGGACTCCGAAACCCTCGCCGAGCCGGAAAACGGCGTTACGTCCAAGTGGCTGCTGGCTCAGGCCAAACGCATCAATGCAGTGGTCACCGGCAGCATCATCGTGCGTGCAGCCGATGGCAGCCATCGCAACCGCCTGCTGTGGGCGCGCCCTGATGGCGAGTTGTTGCATTACGACAAACGTCACCTGTTCCGCATGGCGGGCGAGCACGAGCATTACAGCCCGGGCGAGCGTCAGGTGAAGTTCGAACTCAAGGGTTGGAGGATTCGTCCGCTGATCTGTTATGACCTGCGGTTCCCGGTGTGGAGTCGCGGCGCGCAGGATACCGATCTGCTGTTGTACACGGCGAACTGGCCGGGAGCCCGCCGTCAGCACTGGAACCGCTTGTTGCCGGCGCGGGCCATCGAAAACCTGTGCTATGTCGCAGCCGTCAACCGCATTGGCACGGACGGCAAGGGTTTTGCCTACACCGGTGACAGTCAGGTGCTGGACTTCCAGGGTGAAAGCCTGCTGAACATCGGCGAGGCCGATGGCGTATTCCACGTCAGTCTGTCTGCCGAAAGCTTGTCGGCGTACCGGCACAAATTCCCGGCATATCTCGACGCTGATACATTCGAGATACACTAAGTTCATAGAGTTTGCAGGGGGCGCGGTCGATAGCGTTGTACCAATACAGGAGATCGGTATGACCACCATCAACGCGTCCTCACTCACTTCTTACTCCAGCAGTTTCACTGTTGCGGTCAAGAAAGACACCACGACCGCTACGGCTGACAGCGACGACACCTCGACCACCGCTGCCGCTGCAACTACGTCCGCATCCGGTACGACCGCTGCTGGCGGTGCAGGTGGCGCCGGCGGAGCGGGCGGCACTTCTGATTCCTCCAGCGAAAGCGAGCAGGCCATCGAGAAGCTGGAGCAGCAGATCAAAGAAACCGAAAAGCGCCTGCAGGAACAGGAGCAGCAGCTGGCTGCCGCTCAGGCCGGCAAAGGCTCGGATGAAGAGAAATCCCAGCGGGTCATGGCGATCCAGGGGCAGATTTCCACCACGACCGCCAGCCTGGCCACTCAGGAAGCGGCGCTGGTTCAACTGCAGAAATCCGGCAGCATCAACACCACCGCCTGACAATCCGCCGCAGAACCGCTCCATGGCCCAAGGCTGTGGAGCATTTTCGCGCGCGCGAAATGATGACCTTCAGTTCTTTGTAAGCTGGCCGATACAAAGTGCACTAAACAAGGAGTTCATCATGACCACGATCAATACGAGTTCGTTGAGTACCTACTCCAGCGCGTTTTCCGTTGGCTTCAAGAATGACGAATCCACCAAGAGCGACGCGACCACGGCCAGCGTGAACCTGCGTGGCAACGTCTACGAAGAGCCGAAGGCGGCGGGGGCGAGCAAGTCTGAAGGCGGGGGCACGCCGCGCGAACAGGCGATCAAGCAGTTGCAGGAACAGATCAAACAGACCCAGAAGATGCTTGAGCAACAGCAGCAGCAATTGGCTGCCGCTCAAAGCAGCAAGGCGCCTGAGCAAGAGAAGGCGGCGCAGGTCATGGCGATCCAGCAACAGATCTCCGGAACCATGGCGCAATTAGGCGCCCAGCAGGCTTCGTTGATGGAGTTGATGAAGGGCAGCGTCAATACCACTGCCTGACCCATCCCGCTCCAATGAAAAGGCCCTGAAGCGTCTGCTTCAGGGCCTTTTTTATTTCCGGTTCAAACACCATTCCTGTATCAGTCCGGCTTGCCGATGGTGGAGCATTTGAGATCGAAGCCGGACCGTTAGAGGTCTAGCGTCTCGATCAAGCAGCTTCGGCGGCGGCCTCTGCCTGCAAGAGCGCACGGTTCAGCGCGCTGAACAGGGCCTTGAAGCTGGCGGTGGTGATGTTTTCATCGATGCCTACGCCATGTACCGCACGCCCGCCATCCACACGCAGTTCGATGTAGGCAGCGGCCTTGGCCGTGGTGCCTGCGCCAATGGCGTGTTCGTTGTAGTCCATGATTTCCGCCTTGACTGGCAGGCCGGCAACCAGAGCTTCCAGAGCACCATTGCCTTTGCCGCGCCAGTGCAGGTTGCTCTCGCCGTCGCCCTTGGCGGCAACTTCTACTTCCACGGCGCTGTGGCCGTTTTCTTCCTGCAGACGATGGCTAACCAACGCGTACGGCTTGTTGGCTTGCAGGTATTCACGCTTGAACAGCGAGTAGATCTGCTCGGCGGTCATCTCCAGGCCCAGACGGTCGGTTTCACCCTGAACCACCTGGCTGAACTCGATCTGCATGCGACGTGGCAGCGAAATGCCGTATTCCTGTTCGAGCAGGTAGGTAATACCGCCCTTGCCGGACTGGCTATTCACGCGAATGACAGCTTCATAGCTGCGGCCGATGTCCGCCGGGTCGATGGGCAGGTAAGGCACTTCCCACAGCGTACCTTCCTTCTGCTGGCTAAAGCCCTTGCGGATGGCGTCCTGGTGCGAGCCGGAGAAGGCGGTGTGAACCAGATCGCCGACATACGGGTGACGTGGATGAACCGGAATCTGGTTGCACTCTTCGACGACCTTGCGCACGCCGTCAATGTCGGAGAAGTCCAGTTGCGGATTCAGACCCTGGGTGTACATGTTCAGGGCGACGGTCACCAGATCGACGTTACCGGTGCGTTCGCCGTTGCCGAACAGGCAACCTTCGACGCGATCCGCGCCAGCCATCAGGCCCAGTTCGGTGGCGGCAACGCCGGTGCCACGGTCGTTGTGGGTGTGCAGGCTGATGATCACGCTGTCACGACGGCTGATGTTGCGGCAGAACCACTCGATCTGGTCGGCATAGATGTTCGGCGTCGCCACCTCTACGGTCGCAGGCAGGTTGAGGATCACCTTGTTCTGCGGCGTAGCGTTCCACACTTCAATCACGGCGTCGCAGACTTCCTTGGCGAAATCCAGTTCGGTGGCGCTGAAGGTTTCAGGGGAGTACTCGAATTGCCACTGGGTTTCCGGCTGCTGGGCGGCGTATTTGACGAACAGCTTGGCGGCGTTGACCGCGATGGCCTTGATACCGTCCTTGTCTTGATTGAAGACAATGCGACGGAAGGATGGCGAGGTAGCGTTGTACAGGTGAACGATGGCCTTCTTGGCACCGCGCAGGGATTCGAAAGTACGCGCGATCAAGTCTTCGCGGCCTTGAGTCAGCACTTGAATGGTGGTGTCGTCCGGGATGTGGCCGTCTTCGATCAGGGTGCGTACGAAGTCGAAGTCGGTCTGCGATGCCGCCGGGAAGGACGCTTCGATTTCTTTCACGCCGACCTGCACCAGGGTTTTCCAGAAACGCAGTTTCTTGACCGCATCCATCGGCTCGATCAGCGACTGGTTACCGTCACGCAGGTCGGAACTGCACCAGATCGGCACTTCGGTAATGGTCTTGGAAGGCCAGGTACGGTCGGGCAGGTCGATGACAGGAAACGCGCGGTACTTCTGCGAGGGATCTTTGAGCATGGTCATGTGAATAATCCTTTTTGTATTCAGGGCCGAAAGAAGGCGGCCAGCCGTTTAATACGAAGTGTTGGTCGAGGCACCGCGATTTAGCCTGGCAGTCGTGCACTGACGAGACTGAGGCAGCGGTGTTGACGCAGCAGGATGAGGTTTTGAGAGGCTTTCATATGTCCAAACGTAACCAATAGGGTGAAAGCTGGCAAGCAGTTGGAAAAAATTGGGAGAAGTTTCCGGTTATCTCGCTGTTAAGAGATTTTGTAGCTTATGTGGTCGTCTTTTCGAGATTTAATTGCCGAGCATCCAGGCTCGGCGCAAATCGAAGCGCTGATGGACATGGCTACGGCTGGAACGCGTTGATGAAGATTGCCGGGTCCACTCGTGCATCATTCAGGCTGACGTTCCAGTGCATGTGCGGACCAGTGGCTCGGCCTGTGGAGCCAACGCGTCCGACCACGCCACCGCGCGGCACGGCGTCGCCGACTTTCACGTCGATCTTCGACATGTGGCAGAACATGCTGATGAAGCCCTGACCGTGGTCGACGAACACTGTGTTGCCGTTGAAGAAGTAGTTGCCGATCAGAATCACCTTGCCCGCAGCCGGGGACTTTATCGGTGTGCCCGCCGGAACGGCGAAATCCAGCCCTGCATGAGGATTGCGCTCTTCGCCGTTGAAGAAGCGGCGTACGCCGAACTTGCTCGACATCGGGCCATCGACCGGCTTGTCCAGCAACAGATTGCTCGGCGTACCGGGGGTGAAGCTGCGATAAGCGCGGACTTGTACGTCCAGCTCCTGCTCGATGCGTTTGAGGTCGTCCGGATTCGGATTGACCTGACGCTGGTTCTTCAGCGTGATGTGCTGCTCGGGGTATTTCTTGCTGCCTACGCTGAATGGCAGATTGCGGCCGCCACTGTTCACCTGTTGCGAGGTGCCGGGTTTGATCGTCAACGGGATACCCACGATCGCCAGCCAGCGCGCGTCCTGATCCTTGACCACCAGCACCGGTTTGCCCTGCCAGGTGGCTTTCGGTGCCTGGGCTGCGGGGCCAAGATCGACCACCGCAACACCTCCTGGCACTGGTTTGTTCAACAGGCGCGAGATATAGCTGTCGGCGTGGGCCGGTAGCGTCACGCAAAGGGCCAGCGCGACGCCAGCCAGGGAGCGAGTAATGAAGGGCAGCATCGATCAGTCCAGAAGAGAAAGGGTAACGGGCGTCAGGTGATTGTCCTCGACCCGCACTCGCAACTCGCCCTCGGCGAGTCTGGCGGTCAGGCGCTGGCCGGTATGGGTCTGTTCGGCGGCGCGAATGGCTCTGCCTCGCTCGTCCAGCAGGATGCTGTAGCCGCGACCCAGTGTTGCCAACGGGCTGACGACGTTCAGCGTCTGCACCTGACTCTGCAGTTGCAGTCGGCGCGTCTTGAGGTTTTCCTTGATCGCTCGCGGCAAGCGCTCGGCCAATACATCCAGGCGCTGGCGCAGGAACGCCAGCGTGCGTCCGGGATGTTGCGCGGCCAGACGGCTTTCAAGATGGCTCATGCGCACCTGACGCTTGTGCATCTGTTGCTCGAAAGCCCGGCGCAGCCGCATGTCCAGATCGTCCAGGCGTTGCGCGCGCTGGCGCAGACGTTCGCCCGGGTGACGCAAACGCCGCGAGATACCGTCCAGACGCAGTCGTTCACGCATCAGACGATCCTGCATGCGGCTGATCAACCGCCGTTGCAGGCTTTCGACGCGCCGGTGCAGGTCGCTGGAGTCAGGCGCCAGCAGCTCTGCGGCAGCGGAAGGCGTCGGGGCGCGGACGTCGGCGACGAAGTCACTGATGGAAACATCGGTTTCGTGTCCGACCGCGCTGACGATAGGTGTCACGCAGGCATCGATGGCGCGCGCCACGGCTTCTTCATTGAAACACCAGAGGTCTTCCAGCGAGCCGCCCCCGCGAGCAAGGATCAATGCGTCGAAGCCGCGTGCGTCCGCCAGTTTCAGGGCGCGCACGATCTGGTTGATGGCTTCCCGGCCTTGCACGGCAGTAGGGATCAGCGTCAGTTCGACTTGCGGCGCACGACGGCGGAACACGCTGATGATGTCGCGAATCACGGCGCCGGTAGGTGAACTGATGATACCGATGCGTTGCGGGTGCAAGGGCAGGGCAACCTTGCGCTCGGCACTGAACAGGCCTTCGGCGCTGAGTTTTTCCTTCAAGGCATCGAAGGCCAGACGCAATGCGCCATCGCCGGCGGGTTCGACGGTATCGAGGATCAGCTGATAGTCGCCGCGGCCTTCGAACAGCGAAACCTTGCCGCGCACCTTCACTGCCAGACCGTCTTTCAGCGCCTGACGCACCCGGGCCGCATTGCTGCGAAACAGCGCGCAACGCACTTGGGCGCCGGAGTCCTTGAGCGTGAAGTAGACGTGGCCGGAGGCCGGGCGCGACAGGTTGGAAATCTCGCCCTCGACCCAGATGCTTGAGAAAACGTCCTCCAGCAACACGCGCGCGCGGCCGTTGAGCTGGCTGACAGTGAGGACTTCCCGGTCAAGGCCGAGTCTTGCGAAGGGGTCTTTGATCATGGCAGGCATGATAAAGGCATTGGGGCACGCTGTCGTGTCCGCGAGTTCGAGTATGCTGTGCCGCTTTCGCCCGTCCATGGAGGAAAAATGCTCGCCACCTTTGCCGACCTTTCAGCAGCCTTCAACCAATTGGGCCTGACGCCGCTCGATTGGCTCTTTATAGAAGGCGGCGTGATCGCGGCCTATCTGGTGTTTGCCATCGCCGGATTCGGCACGGCCTTGGTCGCAGGCCCTGTGCTGATCCATTTCATGCCGCTGTCCCGGATCATTCCGTTGCTGGTCATGCTGGATTTCCTCGCGGCGTTCAGCCACCTGCTGCCGTCGCGGCAATCGGTGGTGCGTTCGGAACTGCTCAGAATGGTGCCGTGCATGGCGGTCGGCTGTACGCTGGGCGTGTTGTTTCTGCTCAATCTCAAGTCCGACGTTCTGCTGCTATTGATGGGCCTGTTTCTGATCGGCTATTCGATCTACAGCCTGGCGGTAAAAGTGCGTCCGACCCAACTGTCGGCGGGCTGGTCGATTCCAATGGGTACCTTGGGCGGCCTGTTCGGGGCGCTGTTCGGCAGTGGCGGCTTCTTATATGCGATCTATCTCAATGGTCGTCTGACCGACAAGACCCAGGCCCGCGCCACGCAAAATGCCCTGATCAGTTGCAGCACCATCGTGCGCATGAGCCTGTTCGTGATCACTGGGGTATATGCGCAGATTTCCCTGTTACTGCTGGCGGTCTGTCTACTGCCTGCAATGATTGTCGGTTCCTGGATCGGCCGTCATCTGGTCGTGCGCCTGTCACGGGAGATGTTCGTGCGTCTGGTGACCTGGATGGTACTGATCAGCGGGATCACGCTCATCGCTCGCTACCTCGCCGGCTGAAAGCCATACTTGACGTTGTTGACGGTGGTATTAAGCTGCCGCCCCCGATTCAACGTCAGCCAGGCTCGTCATGAACACCCAAAGCATCATCGTCCCGCAAATCTCCAGCTTTCCTGCGCATGAAGCGAAGGCACGGGCGATCCTGCGCTGGCTGGTAAAGCTGAATGTGGTCGAGGAGTCGCTGACCACCTGCGGGCGCAGTTTCAATCGCATGGCCTACGCCATTGCGCCCGGTGCGCGGCGCTTCGTCGACAACCCTGAAGCCCTGCCTTACGGTCAGCCGGTCAATGGCCTGGAGATCGTGCTCAAGCGCTGCATCTATACGCCGCAGCAGGGTTTCAAGGAGGAGGCCGGCTGCCCGGAGTGTCGACGTGAAATCGGTGAGGCGCTGTTCGACAGCCTCGAAGAGTGGATGCCGGGCCATACCGATAATTTCATCTGCCCGGAATGCCGTCACGAAGACGACATCAACGGCTTCCTGTTCCTCGACCCCTGCGGCTTTTCCAACCTGGGGTTCATCTTCAATGACTGGCTGGATGCCGGGTTCAAGGCCAGCTTTGTGGAAGAGTTCGCCGAACGTCTGGATCGTCCGGTGTCATTCGTCAAAGTCCGCTTATAACGGCGGATAAGAGCGATAGAGCGGCTTCATCGTCCTGATTATGAAATAGCCTGATCTTTACATTGAGCAAGGGCAGGTGTCTGGGTATAATGGCGCGCTTCCATTTTCCCGCTCGGGAGCCCAGCGATGCTGCGTATCAGCCAAGAAGCCCTTACATTCGACGACATTCTCCTTGTGCCCGGTTATTCCGAGGTGCTTCCCAACGAAGTCAGTCTGAAAACCCGATTGACCCGTGGCATCGAACTGAACATCCCCCTCGTTTCCGCCGCTATGGACACCGTCACTGAAGCCCGTTTGGCAATCGCCATGGCTCAGGAAGGTGGCATCGGCATCATCCACAAGAACATGACCGTCGAGCAGCAAGCTGCCGAAGTGCGCAAGGTCAAGAAGTTCGAAGCGGGTGTGGTCAAGGACCCGATCACCATCGAGGCGGATGCCACGGTTCGTGATCTGTTCGAACTGACCCGTCAACACAACATTTCCGGCGTACCGGTCCTGCACGACGGCGAGCTCGTCGGCATCGTGACCTCTCGCGACGTCCGTTTCGAAAACCGTCTTGACGTCCCTGTCCGCGAAGTGATGACGCCTAAAGAGCGTCTGGTCACCGTCCGCGAAGGTGCCGACAAGTACGAAGTTCGCGACCTGCTGCACAAGCATCGTCTGGAAAAAGTCCTGATCGTCGACGACAAGTTCGCGCTCAAGGGCATGATGACCGTCAAGGACATCGAGAAATCCAAAGCCTACCCGCTGGCCAGCAAGGACGATCAAGGTCGTCTGCGCGTCGGCGCAGCTGTCGGTACCGGTAAAGACACTGGTGAGCGTGTCAGCGCTCTGGTCGCGGCCGGTGTTGACGTCATCGTCGTCGACACCGCTCACGGTCACTCCAAAGGCGTGATCGACCGCGTTCGCTGGGTCAAGCAGAACTTCCCTGACGTACAGGTCATCGGCGGCAACATCGCCACCGGCGCTGCTGCTCGCGCGTTGGTCGAAGCGGGCGCTGACGGCGTCAAGGTCGGTATCGGCCCTGGCTCCATCTGCACCACCCGTATCGTGGCTGGCGTCGGCGTACCGCAAATCAGCGCCATCGCCAACGTCGCTTCCGCACTGGAAGGTACTGACGTTCCCCTGATCGCCGATGGCGGCATCCGTTTCTCCGGTGACCTGTCCAAGGCCATCGTGGCCGGCGCCTACTGCGTGATGATGGGCTCGATGTTCGCCGGTACCGAAGAAGCACCGGGCGAGATCGAACTGTTCCAGGGTCGTTCGTACAAGGCGTACCGCGGCATGGGTTCGCTGGGTGCGATGTCCCAGGCGCAAGGTTCTTCGGACCGCTACTTCCAGGACTCCTCGGAAGGTGCTGAAAAACTGGTACCGGAAGGTATCGAAGGCCGCGTTGCCTACAAGGGCTCGCTGACCGCCATCGTTCACCAGTTGATGGGCGGCCTGCGTTCCTCCATGGGCTACACCGGCAGCGCCGACATTCAGGAAATGCGCACCAAGCCTGAATTCGTCCGCATCACCGGCGCCGGCATGGCCGAGTCTCACGTTCACGACGTGCAGATCACCAAGGAAGCGCCGAACTATCGCGTAGGTTGATCTGGAATGCGCCTGGTGTTTCGGGCGCGTTTCAAAAGAATTGTGTAGCGGGGCTGTTCAACACAGCCCCGTCTTGTTTCTGATTTTCGACGAGAATGACTTATGGCCCTCGACATTCACGCCCACCGCATCCTGATCCTCGACTTCGGTTCCCAGTACACCCAACTGATCGCCCGCCGTGTGCGCGAAATTGGTGTTTACTGCGAACTGCACCCGTTCGACATGGACGACGAAGCGATTCGCGAATTCGCTCCAAAAGGCGTCATTCTTGCCGGCGGACCTGAGTCCGTGCACGTCGCCGACAGCCCGCGCTGCCCGCAAGCCGTGTTCGATCTGGGCGTTCCAGTCTTCGGTATCTGCTACGGCATGCAGACCATGGCCGAACAGCTCGGTGGTCGCGTCGAAGGTTCCGAACTGCGTGAATTCGGTTACGCCCGTGTCGACGTCGTCGGCAAGAGCCGCGTGCTGGATGGCATCGAAGACCACGTCGACGCTGACGGCGTTTTCGGTCTGGACGTGTGGATGAGCCACGGTGACAAGGTCACCGAAATCCCTGCAGGCTTCCACGTTCTGGCCAGCACCCCGAGCTGCCCGATTGCCGGCATGGCTGACGACACCCGTGGTTACTACGGCGTGCAGTTCCACCCGGAAGTGACCCACACAAAGCAGGGCGGTCGCATCCTCTCGCGCTTCATCCTCGACATCTGCGGCTGTGAAGCGCTGTGGACACCTTCGAAGATCGCTGAAGACGCCATCGCTCAGGTTCGCGCTCAGGTCGGCACCGACAACGTGCTGCTGGGTCTGTCTGGCGGTGTCGACTCCTCGGTGGTCGCAGCGCTGCTGCACAAGGCTATCGGCGATCAGCTGACCTGCGTCTTCGTCGACAACGGCCTGCTGCGTCTGCACGAAGGCGAGCAAGTAATGGCCATGTTCGCCGAGAACATGGGCGTCAAAGTGATCCGCGCCAACGCCGAAGATCAGTTCCTCAACAACCTGGCTGGCGAAAGCGACCCGGAGAAGAAGCGCAAGATCATCGGTCGTACCTTCATCGACGTGTTCGACGCCGAATCGACCAAGCTGCACAACATCAAGTATCTGGCGCAGGGCACCATTTACCCTGACGTGATCGAGTCCGCTGGCGCCAAGAGCGGCAAGGCACACGTGATCAAGTCGCACCACAACGTGGGCGGCCTGCCGGAAGAGATGAACCTGAAACTGGTCGAGCCTCTGCGTGAACTGTTCAAGGACGAAGTCCGTCGTCTGGGCCTGGAGCTCGGCCTGCCGTACGACATGGTCTACCGTCACCCGTTCCCGGGGCCGGGCCTGGGTGTACGCATCCTCGGCGAAGTGAAGAAGGAATACGCAGACCTGCTGCGTCGCGCTGACCACATTTTTATCGAAGAGCTGCGCAAGGCCGACTGGTACCACAAGGTCAGCCAGGCATTCGTGGTCTTCCAGCCAGTGAAATCGGTTGGCGTGGTCGGTGATGGTCGTCGTTACGCCTGGGTCGTCGCCCTGCGCGCCGTTGAAACCATCGACTTCATGACTGCACGTTGGGCGCACCTGCCTTACGAACTGCTGGAAACCGTCAGCGGCCGCATCATCAACGAAATCGAAGGCATCTCCCGCGTCACCTACGACGTGTCGAGCAAGCCGCCTGCGACGATTGAGTGGGAATGATCCCCGAGCATCTCTGAAGGCTTGGTAACAAACCTTCAGCGACTCTCTTGAAAGCCGGATGCGCCCGTCGGGGTCATCCGGCTTTTTTGCGTCAGGCGACTTGCCGCATGCCGATCAGGCTCAGTGCGGTCGCCAGTTCCTTGAGGCTCTTGAAGCGACGCCCGCTGATATACGCCCACTTGGGGCGCTCGATGTAGACGCGGCTGCCGTCAAATTTGATCGGCGTGCGGATGATCGAGCCGCTGCCGCTGCGGTGAATCATCTGCGGCGGATTGTTCCGCTGGATGATGAAGGTACCGGGACGTCTCAGTCGGGATTCGATGGAGGTGCTCTGGGTTGGCCGCACAGGCTTGAGTGCCGCGACTTCCATTTGCAGTCGCAGGTCGCTTTTGACCCGGCCGGCAGGGCGGCCCAGCTCATTTTTCATGTCTTGACCCGGGTCTGGCTCGAAACCGTGCGGCTCCCCTGGGGCGACATCTTCGATCCGCAGACCGATTGCCGCCTCCAGCTCTGCGATGCCCGCAACCCTTTTGAAGGTATTCGCATGGGCGTTGCCGGCCAGCGCCACCCAGCGACCTCCCCCCAATGCTGCCTGGTCTGCACTTATGACGGTGTGGGCGAAGTAGTTCATCATTTCCATCCGCAGCGTTCCGTACGGGTCGGGCATTCCTGCGACTCGATAGCTGCTCATGCAGTCGATGGCACGAATGCGAAGGTGATTTTCGTGTGCCGCCCTTACCAGATTTAGAAATGTATAAGTGCCAGTTGCGTCGGTGTGGTGGCCGGCGTCGAGATCTTCGAGATACGCCTTCAGTTTTTCCGGCATGTTTCCGGTCTTGGCGAAAGCATCCAGGTCCGCTTGATGCAGATCGGTCAGGAGATGCTCCATGTACAAGGTCCTGACTTTTTGCTTCGCCAGCAACGGCATGTTGTCGATGAGAAATTTTTTGCTGCCGATGCTGTTGTGGCTCTCGCCAATCACCACGCCTGAAGCCTCTTCGTAAAGCTGGCTGAGCGCGACTTTTGGCGATGAGTGGGGTGGTATGTCCGGCAATGACGGGCGCTCGGGCCACCGCTGTTGCCCATGAAAGGCCCTGGCATCTGTCAGCAGCTTTTCACGCATGCCGAAAAAAGCCTTGAGGGCGCTCCGGTCCTCGGAAAGGCCAACGTAACCGACAAAAGGTTTGTCGCTGGGGCTTTCCATGTCGGCTCGCAAAGCCTCTCTCAACTCTTGGGGTATGTCGTACCGGGTTGGCAGTGCGCCAGCGGTTGCCGAGGTAGAGGGTCCTTGCTCAAGCCATTTTCCGAATACCTGGCCACCACCACGTAACCCCATGGCGGCACCAGGCTGCCATTTTCCGGCAGCGTCGAGTCGCACGGGGATGCTGCGGTAGAAAGAGAACGGACTTTTCGGGTGGACGATGACCCAAGTGTTCAATTCCGAGGCGTAACGAACCCGGTAGATGAAGTCCCCTACCGGAACATAGGTCTCCCCGCGCGCGTTCTGGTAGACGCCCCGCATGGGGCCTTCGGTCGCAGGAGGGCCGTATCCGTCGAGCACTTCGTTGGTTTCAAACGAGGTCAGCAATTCATTATGTTCTACGGGCGATCTCGGGTCTGGCCCCAAAGGCTTCTCACCTTCTATGAAGGATGATGGACCTGGCGCCTCCTTGGGCTCTGGCAGTTCGCGCGGTACGTTGTCGGCGGCAACTTCGGTCGAACCGAGATCCGCTCCTCTCAACAGAAACAGGCTGTTGAACAGGACGTCGATGCTTGCGAGGATTGCGCAGGTAACGGCCTGTTTGCGTTCGGCGGTGGTGTGGGCATGGATAGCCTGATCGATGTTCAGACCGACATCGGCCAAACCTGCGCCCACGACTGCCAGCGCTATCGGCCAGTCAATGGCGGCCATGGCACCGAACACCTTGCCGAACGCTTGCAAGTAGCCGATCCACATCTGTTTGCGGATTTCACCATTGGAGTGCAACGCAAAATCGGCATCGGCGTGCATTCGGGTTCTGGACGCGTCGCGAAGGTGCGTGAATGGATCCCCGGTCACGGTTCGATCGGTGCTGTTGACTATTTTCTTCGCGTGCGGGCCCCAATTGCTGAACATCAGATCCAGAGCGTGGTTCAAGCCTACGCCTCGGCCGCTTTCGCTGTGCGTGGACAGCGGAAAGTGAGACATGAACTGCGCCCGATTGTCCGCGTGATCAGTGTGAGTCATCAGCCACCATTGCAGATCATCCGCTGTCTCGAAGACGTGGAAGGCGTCGGTCTCGCCGGGCAGGTAGAGAAATTGTCGTCCGCTGCTTTGCACAAAGCGCAGGATGTCGCTTGCTTCATAACCGGCAATGTCCAGCGTTGCCACGCGTACGTCACTGCCCAGAGGCGTGTGCGCTTGCAACATGGACAGCCCGATGGGTTGAGCAAGATTCAGGCCCAGCGCTTTCATCAGCGTGTCGAACTGCTCTCTGCCGAGCCTGCCGCTTTCAAGCTCTTCCATTGCCTTACCAATGAAATTGGCTTTGGCCAGGGTTCGAAAATCATCTGCACAGTCTTTCCAGAACGCTGCCATTCGATTGGTGAAGTGTGTCTTGAAGTCCAGAGGCCAGAGCTCCTTCATGACTGACTGGGGCAGCAGGGGCACTTCGTTGGTCTCGTCGAACACTTCGGCATCGGGCCCGGCGGTGTAAAAGCCACCCATCATCTGCAGGTTATCGGCGTTGTCCTGATCATTGGCGTTAAAGCCATGCATGATCAGCTGCGGCAGCGTCAACGATTCGATCGGCCGGCTCATATGCTGCCAACCACTAAACGTGCGGTGGCTGCTAAGGCTTCTGTCAAATCGGTGCCAGTAGACGGCGTCGGGTTGCAGGTGTTCGAGATCGTGCTTGCGCAGGATGTCGAGGGCGGCCTTGCGCGCCAGTTCACGCATGTCCGGACAGCGGAGTACCAGTTTCAGGGCGATCTCCTTTAACAGGGCGTGATCGGCTGGAGTGTCGTTCAGGGGCGGGGGGTGGGAGGGCATATTCGTCGTCCTTGTTGAATGAGCGCATAGCGTCTCCATCGACATGACTCAATTGGTACTAAATATGTACCGCACCTGACTTCTCTTAATTTTCCGTAAACGCAGGTGTATCGTATTCGCCCCTCGCAGGTGCTCTCAGTTGCGCGTGTTTATTCGCTTCTATCGTCCAGGTGTTCTCGCTGATGTCTTTCACTCGTCGACAAATTCTCGGAGGTCTGGCTGGTCTTGCCGTGGTTGGGCTGGGCGCAGGCGGAGCTTCGCGTTATTGGTTGGGGCGCACGGGCCCGGGAGAACGACACGATTACGAACTGATCGCCGCACCGCTGGACGTTGAGCTGGTGCCAGGCTTCAAGACGCCCGCCTGGGCGTTTGGTGCGACGGCGCCGGGCACCGAGTTGCGCGTGAGGCAGGGCGACTGGCTGCGGGTGCGTTTCATCAACCGGTTGCCGGTTGAGACCACCATTCACTGGCACGGCATCCGTCTGCCGCTGGAGATGGACGGCGTGCCTTATGTGTCGCAGTTGCCGGTCAAGCCGGGTGAGTATTTCGATTACAACTTCCGCGTACCGGATGCCGGCAGCTACTGGTATCACCCTCACGTCAGCAGCAGCGAAGAGCTGGGTCGCGGCCTGGTCGGCCCGCTGATCATCGAGGAGCGAGATCCCACCGGCTTCGCTCACGAGCGGGTGGTCAGCCTGAAGAGCTGGCACGTGGACGAGCAGGGCGCTTTCACCGATTTCAGCGTGACCCGCGAGGCCGCTCGCGAAGGCACTGCGGGGCGACTCTCGACCATCAATGGCGTGCCGCAGGGCGTCATTCAACTGCCAGCCGGGCAGGTCACCCGTGTGCGCATTCTCAACCTCGACAACACCGTGACCTATCGCCTGAATCTGCCGGGTGCCGAGGCGATGATTTATGCGCTCGACGGGAATCCGGTCAAGCCGCGCGCCCTGGGCAAGGATTACTGGCTGGGGCCCGGCATGCGCATCTGTCTGGCGATCAAGGCGCCAGCGGCGGGTGAAGAGCTTGCGTTGCGTAACGGGCCGGTGCGTCTGGGGACCTTTCGTTCGGTGGACAGCAATGACGCGCCGGGGGAATGGCCTCCCGAGTTGCCTGCCAATCCGGTGGCCGAGCCCGATCTGGCCAACGCCGAGAAGCTGAATTTCAATTTCGAATGGGTCGGTTCGATGTCGGTCACTGCCAAGGGCAAACCGCCGAGCCTGTGGCAGATCAACGGCCAGGCCTGGGACATCACCGACAAGACCTGCGCCGACCGCCCGATTGCGAAACTTGAAAAGGGCAAAAGCTACATCTTCGAACTCAAGAACATGACTCAGTATCAGCATCCCATTCACTTGCACGGGATGAGCTTCAAGGTGATCGCGTCCAACCGCAAGGACGTGATCCCGTATTTCACCGACACTTATCTGTTAGGACGAAACGAGCGCGCACGGGTCGCGTTGGTAGCGGATAATCCCGGCGTGTGGATGTTCCACTGCCATGTGATCGATCACATGGAAACCGGTCTTATGGCAGCTATCGAGGTTTCGTAATGCGGCAGCCGCAAATCATTGATCGCAGCCGCGATCAACATTTCATGCGCGAAGCACTGGCTCTGGCCTCCGAGGGCGCAATGCTGGGAGAGGTCCCGGTGGGTGCGGTTGTGGTTCAGGATGGCGTGATCATCGGGCGGGGTTACAACTGCCCTATCAGTGGCAGCGACCCGAGCGCCCACGCGGAGATGGTCGCGATTCGCAATGCCGCTCAGGCGGTGAGCAACTATCGCCTGCCGGGCGCCACGCTGTATGTCACGCTGGAGCCTTGCAGCATGTGTGCAGGTTTGATCGTGCATTCACGCATCACGCGTGTGGTCTACGGCGCCACCGAGCCCAAGGCGGGTGTGGTGCAGAGCCAGGGGCAATTCTTCAGTCAGCCGTTTCTCAACCATCGCGTGCTGTTCGAAGGCGGGGTGCTGGGCGAGGAGTGCGGCACGATGCTGAGCGAGTTCTTCAGGATGAGAAGGGCGAGGTCTTAGCTCTGGGATTTGTGTACGCCGCTATTTTAATGGCGCTCATCCTATCCCCGGTTCTGCCTAACGGCAGAAGCGTTTCGACTTCGTCGAGTTACTTGGAAAAGCCCCAAGTAACCAAGGGCTTTTACTCCTGGCTGGGGTCTGACTTCGTCAGACTTCCTTCACTCCGGTCTCGCTCCGTGGGCCCGGCGTGAATGGGCCATCCATGGCCCACACGCCTCTCGCCGCATCCATGCGGCTCGACCCACTCCGCGAGACCTGCGTTCAGCCTGCACCCAAGTCGCGTTTGGCGGTGTCTGTGCCATTGCGCATTAAGATCAAAAACAAATCAAAAGCACGACACCTTCCTGTAGCAGTCCGGCTTGCCGGCGGTGGGGTCCTTGAGATCGCCGCCGCAGGGAACCCGACGAAGTCGGGCCGGGAAGGGGGCGCAGGCACTTGGTTACTTGGTGCTTTCAAGTAACTCGACGAATTCGAAACAGGTCTGGCGTTAGCCAGAACAAAAAGCATCCCCGCAGCTAACGGATCAGCCCCCGACCTCAGCATCGACAAAAGACTAAAGCGGGGCTTTTTCTTCCGGCGGTTTGGTCTTGTCGACGCCAGGCACGTGCAGATTGCCTTCCGCCACCTGGCTGCCTTCCAGCTGCGGCTGAGTGACCCAGGTGAGGATGTCGTAATAACGGCGGATGTTGGCGACGAAGCTGACCGGCTCACCGCCTCGGGCATAGCCGTAGCGAGTCTTGCTGTACCACTTTTTCTGGGACAGACGCGGCAGCATCTTCTTCACGTCCAGCCATTTGTTCGGGTTCAGGCCCTCGCTTTCCGCCATCTTGCGCGCATCATCAAGATGGCCGGTGCCAATGTTGTAAGACGCCAGCGCCAGCCAGGTGCGATCGGGCTCCTGAATAGTGTCTTCAAGCTGGTCCTTCACGTAGGCGAAATACTTCGCGCCGCCCTGAATACTCTGTTTGGCATCCAGCCGGTTGGACACGCCCATGGCCTGCGCCGTGTTCTGGGTGAGCATCATCAGGCCGCGAACGCCGGTCTTGGAGGTCACGGCGGGTTGCCACAGGGATTCCTGATAACCAATCGCGGCCAGCAAGCGCCAGTCAACCTGTTCGGCCTTGGCTGCGGACTGGAAGTGTTTTTCGTACTTGGGCAGACGTTCCTGCAGATGCTGGGCAAAGGTGTAGGCGCCGACATAGCCGAGAACGTCGACATGCCCGTAATAGCGGTCCTTGAGCCGCTGTAGCATGCCGTTCTTCTGCATCTTGTCGAGGAAGCTGTTGATCTCGTTGAGCAGGCTGTTGTCGTCGCCCAGCGCTACGGCCCAGCGCTGATCGCGGCCGTCGCCGAGGTCGAAGGCGACGCGCACGTTGGGGAAATACACCTGGTTCATCGCCAGTTCGTTGGAATCCACCAGGGTCAGGTCGATCTGGCCCTCATCGACCATGCGCAGCAGGTCAACCACCTCGACCTGATCGGACTCTTCATAACTGATGCCGGGATACTTGACCTTCAGCGCCGCCAGTTGCTCGGCGTGGCTACTGCCCTTGAGTACCAGGATGCGCTTGCCGACCAGATCGCCCGGATCGGTGGGGCGCGACTGGCCGTTGCGATAGATGACCTGCGGCGTGACTTCAAGATAGGAATGCGAGAAGCGCACCTGTCTGGCGCGGTTTTCGGTGCTGACCAGACCGGCAGCTGCCAATACCGGGCCGCCGGGTTTGTTCATCTGGTCGAACAGATCGTCAAGGTTGTCGGCAGTTTCGATCTTCAGTTCCACGCCCAGATCGTCGGCGAAACGCTTGACCAGTTCGTACTCGAAACCGGTTTCACCGTTGCGATCCTGGAAATAGGTGGCCGGGCTGTTGCGGGTGACGACGCGCAGAACGCCATCCTCCTTGACTCGTTCCAGTGTGTTGGGTTTCTCAACACAGGCGCCGAGCAGCAGGAAGATTCCGGTTGCGATGAGCCACTTGGCACAGCGTGGGCGGAAATCGGATGGGGAAAACATCGGTGCAGTATACGCAAAGCGCACTGACCGCCATATCTCGACAGTAATGATCGCGTCTGATAGAGCAGTCGGATTTTTCACGGGGCTGGGTAGGGAATCGGCAAGCGCCGACATTCGGGTGCGTTCAGGCCGTGGTTTCGGGTGCCGAAAGTGGCGGTTTAGGCTAGAATGCACGGCCTCAAAGCACACCCCCTTCCCCGAGGCTGTCCCGACGATGTTGATCTTGCGTGGTGCTCCCGCCCTTTCCGCCTTCCGCCACAAGAAATTACTTGAGCAGCTGAACGATAAAGTTCCGGCTGTCAGTGGCCTGTACGCTGAATTCGCTCACTTCGCTGAGGTTACCGGCGTTCTGACAGAGGATGAGCAGCAAGTCCTTGCCCGTCTGTTGAAATACGGCCCTAGCGTGCCGGTTCAAGAGCCTCGTGGCCGTCTGTTCCTGGTGCTGCCGCGGTTCGGCACCATCTCGCCGTGGTCGAGCAAGGCCACCGATATCGCCCGCAACTGCAGCCTGACCAAGATCCAGCGTCTTGAGCGTGGCATTGCCTTCTATGTAGAAGGCCAGTTCAGCGAAGCCGAAGCACAGCTGATCGCCGACACCCTGCACGACCGCATGACCCAGCTGGTACTGGGCGCGCTGGAGCAGGCTGCTGGCTTGTTCAGCCACGCCGAGCCCAAGCCGCTGACGGCGGTAGACGTGCTGGGCGGCGGTCGCTCGGCGCTGGAAAAAGCCAACGTCGAGCTGGGCCTGGCCCTCGCTGAAGACGAAATCGATTACCTGGTCAACGCGTTCGTTGGCCTCAAGCGCAACCCGCACGACATCGAGCTGATGATGTTCGCCCAGGCGAACTCCGAGCACTGCCGTCACAAGATCTTCAACGCCAGTTGGGACATCGACGGCCAGAGCCAGGAAAAAAGCCTGTTCGGCATGATCAAGAACACCTACCAGATGCATAACGAAGGCGTGCTGTCCGCTTACAAGGACAACGCCTCGGTCATCGTCGGCAGTGTGGCGGGGCGCTTCTTCCCGAACCCTGAAACCCGCCAGTACGGTGCGGTGCAGGAGCCGGTGCACATTCTGATGAAGGTGGAAACCCACAACCACCCGACCGCGATTGCTCCGTTCCCGGGCGCATCCACAGGTTCCGGTGGCGAGATCCGCGACGAAGGCGCGACCGGCCGTGGCGCCAAGCCAAAGGCTGGCCTGACCGGTTTCACCGTTTCCAACCTGAACATTCCGGGTTTCGAGCAGCCTTGGGAAAAGCCTTACGGCAAGCCTGAGCGCATCGTCACTCCGCTGGACATCATGATCGAAGGCCCGCTGGGCGGCGCCGCGTTCAACAATGAATTCGGTCGTCCGGCGCTGACCGGCTACTTCCGTACCTTCGAACAGTCCATCAATACCCCGCACGGTGAAGAAGTCCGTGGCTACCACAAGCCGATCATGCTGGCTGGCGGTATGGGCAACATCCGTGCAGAGCACGTGCAGAAGGGCGAAATCACTGTCGGCGCCAAGCTGATCGTGCTGGGCGGCCCGGCGATGCTGATCGGTCTGGGTGGCGGCGCGGCTTCCTCCATGGCCACCGGTACCAGCTCGGCGGATCTGGATTTCGCGTCGGTTCAGCGTGAAAACCCTGAGATGGAGCGCCGTTGCCAGGAAGTGATCGACCGCTGCTGGCAGCTGGGCGACGCCAACCCTATCGCCTTCATTCACGATGTCGGTGCGGGCGGTCTGTCCAACGCCTTCCCTGAACTGGTCAACGACGGCGGCCGTGGCGGTCGTTTCGAGCTGCGCAACGTGCCGAACGACGAGCCGGGCATGGCGCCTCTGGAAATCTGGAGCAACGAGTCCCAGGAGCGTTACGTCCTGGCCGTCAGCGCCCCTGATTTCGAGCGTTTCAAAGCCATCTGCGAACGTGAGCGTTGCCCGTTCGCCGTGGTCGGCGAAGCCACCGAAGAGCCGCAACTGACCGTCACCGACAGCCACTTCGGCAACAGCCCGGTGGACATGCCGCTGGAAGTGCTGCTGGGCAAGGCGCCGCGCATGCACCGCTCGGCCACTCGCGAAACCGAGCTGGGCGACGATTTCGACCCGAGCACCCTGGACCTCGAAGACAGCGTACAGCGCGTGCTGCGCCACCCTGCCGTGGCGAGCAAGAACTTTTTGATCACCATCGGCGACCGCAGCATCACCGGTCTGGTGAATCGCGATCAGATGGTAGGCCCGTGGCAAGTGCCTGTGGCTGACGTTGCTGTCACTGCGACCAGCTTCGATGTCTACACCGGTGAAGCGATGGCCATGGGCGAGCGCACGCCGCTGGCATTGCTGGATGCTCCGGCATCCGGTCGCATGGCAATCGGCGAGACCCTGACCAACATCGCGGCATCGCGCATCGGCAAGATGTCCGACATCAAACTGTCGGCCAACTGGATGTCCGCAGCCGGTCACCCGGGCGAAGACGCGCGTCTGTATGACACCGTGAAGGCCGTCGGCATGGAGCTGTGCCCTGAGCTGGGTATCACTATTCCGGTGGGCAAGGACTCGATGTCCATGAAAACCCGCTGGAGCGATGAAGGCGCGGAAAAAACCGTCACTTCGCCGCTGTCGCTGATCGTCACAGGCTTCGCGCCGGTCACCGACATTCGCGGCACCCTGACCCCGCAACTGCGCATGGACAAGGGCGTCACCGACCTGATCCTGATCGACCTGGGCCGCGGCCAGAACCGCATGGGCGCCTCGATCCTCGCGCAGACCCACGGCAAGCTTGGCAGCGTGGCGCCGGACGTGGATGACGCTGAAGACCTGAAGGCGTTCTTCGCCGTGATTCAGGGCCTCAACGCCGACGGCCACCTGCTGGCTTACCACGACCGTTCCGACGGTGGCCTGATGACCACCGCACTGGAGATGGCCTTCGCCGGCCACTGCGGTCTGAACCTGCAACTCGATACGCTGACCGGCAAGCGTGAAAAAGTCGCGGCCATCCTCTTCAACGAGGAACTGGGCGCCGTGATTCAGGTGCGTCATGACGCCACCCCACTGGTGCTCGCACAGTTCAGCGCTGCGGGCCTGGGCGACGACTGTGTTGCCGTGATCGGCCAGCCGATCAATAACAACGAAATCGCCATCAGTCTGGACGGCGAACAGCTGTTCAAGGGTGATCGTCGTCTGCTGCAACGCCAGTGGAGCGAGACCAGCTACCAGATCCAGCGTCTGCGTGACAACGCCGATTGCGCCGATCAGGAGTTCGACGCCCTGCTGGAAGAAGACAACCCGGGCCTGAGCGTCAAGCTCGGTTACGACGTCAACGACGACATCGCCGCGCCTTACATCAAGAAAGGCGTTCGCCCACAAGTGGCGGTCCTGCGTGAGCAGGGCGTCAACGGTCAGGTGGAAATGGCAGCAGCGTTCGATCGCGCCGGTTTCGCCTCGGTCGACGTGCACATGTCCGACATCCTCGCGGGCCGTGTCGACTTGAACGAGTTCAAGGGGCTGGTCGCTTGCGGCGGCTTCTCTTATGGCGACGTTCTCGGCGCCGGTGAAGGTTGGGCCAAGTCTGCATTGTTCAACACTCGCGCACGTGACGCCTTCCAGGGCTTCTTCGCCCGCAGCGACAGTTTTGCGCTGGGCGTGTGCAACGGTTGCCAGATGATGTCCAACCTTCACGAGCTGATTCCGGGCAGCGAGTTCTGGCCGCACTTCGTGCGCAACCGCTCCGAGCAGTTCGAAGCGCGCGTAGCGATGGTCGAGATCCAGAAATCGGCGTCGATTTTCCTGCAAGGCATGGCCGGTTCGCGTATGCCGATCGCCATCGCTCACGGCGAAGGTCATGCGGAATTCAAATCACCTGAGTCGCTGCTGAAAACCGATCTGTCCGGCACCGTGGCCATGCGCTTCGTGGACAACCACGGCAAGGTCACCGAGACCTACCCGGCCAACCCGAACGGCTCGCCGCGCGGTATCACCGGCCTGACCACCCGCGACGGTCGCGTCACCATCATGATGCCCCACCCTGAGCGCGTGTTCCGTGCAGTGAACAACTCGTGGCGTCCGGATGAGTGGGCTGAAGACGGCGCCTGGATGCGCATGTTCCGCAACGCACGCGTCTGGGTTAACTGATCGACGATGTACAAGCTGGCGTTCTTCGTTCCGCCAAGCCATGTGGAGCAGGTCAAAAGCGCGTTGTTCGCCGCCGGTGCGGGGCGAATCGGCGCCTATGACAGCTGCTCGTGGCAGGTGCTGGGTCAAGGCCAGTTTCGCCCGCTGGACGGCAGCCAGCCGTTCATTGGGCAAACCGGACAGATCGAGCAGGTTGAAGAGTGGAAGGTCGAGCTTGTCGTCGCTGATGAGTTGATCCGCGAAGCGGTGGCAGCCCTCAAAAGCAGCCACCCTTACGAGACGCCGGCTTATGAAGTGTGGAAGCTGGGGGATTTTTAAGATTCAACCGCACTCTTGTAGAAGCGTTCCCACAGGTTGGTCCCGCTACAAGTATTCACCGTCCCCATAAATATCGCGCTTAGTCCAAAGTTACCTGCTTCCCTACAATGTCTTGCGGCTATTTCAGCGTCTGTCCATGGGGCTAACTAGGTTGAAGGACTTGCGTGACTTAAACTGATTCCTGAAAGTGGAAGCTATTTGCTCGACGAGATGCGTGTCAGGGTAAGTGATGGCACGATTGGAGTAGTTATTGAGGGTCATGTTTTTCGCCCAGTTTTACGTCTGAACCAAGGTTTGTAATCATATTCGTTAGGGATGCTAAACCCATGCAGGAGTACGAGTGCCAAAGAAATCCAGCCCATGACAGAATTATCGTATTTACCAATGAGTAATATTTCGCCTGTTTCGGAAAAAGTCAGATGAAAGATGATAAGCAGGATATTGTAGGTGATTGCAATTTTGAACCGCCCAAGCGTAAAGCCCATCCCGGACCAACGCATCCTCATCCATCGCGAAATCAAAAAAAATAACAGGCTTAGGGCGCCGAATATGATGTTGAAAACTATCTCATTCACCTTGACTTCTGTCCTTGTTCAACTCGTCATATATCCCGTAAGAGGACACCGCATCTGCACCTGTATCTATCGCTATGACTGGTGGTCTAGTGGTTTTGTAAGTGCGTATTAGATCTTTATCTATGTATCTGAAAAGTCGCCAGGAGTCAGGGCTGGGGATTTTTCTGTAAAGGCCGTAAAGCGATAAGCTGATGTCGGCTGAGTTGTACGCTATATTGCCTATCGATTCGCTCCCTCCTGCTACCTTGGCAGCGCTCTTATAGATCTTTCTGACGGGCCCTTCTGTATTGGAGGTTCTCATTACAAGGTTACGACCGTTTTCATAAATGTTGTTTGCTCCATGCGCAACTGTGATTACACCAAGAGTGCATGCCAATCCGCCAGAGCCCACGCACATCGCAGCGCCTCCGGCGATTTGAAATCCTCCGGCGACTATTCCTAGGCTTTGAAGTGCGATAGTTCGACTTTGAGATAGAAGGCTCTGTTGCTCCTTCTGAATGGCGATCAGTCCTTCAGCTGAAGTTTTCCTACCATCCGCAACATCCCGAACAATTCCCCGCATGTAATAAGCCACTTCGCGATTGAATTGCAGGCGCAGCATTCCGTCGCGAATATGGCGAGCGCTAACAGAACAGGCGTAACTGGTTACGCGTCCCGCTGCGTGGCTGACTTGCCAGTAATCATCTTGACTAAGCGGTGTTTGCTTCCCAGAGTGGCTCATTCGTTGTCATTCCATGACGCATACCCGCTGGTACCTGCAAGGTGATGGGTCCACAGGATGTCGCGGTAGCGAATGGCGACTTCCTCTTGAGGCTCGAGATCGTTTTCGAGGACCGAGTGTGGCACGGATGAAGAGAGACTTACGATCACCGCTCCCCTCAATTCAAGGCTGTAAAACTTCTCTTGGGTGCCGTAGGCGCTGACTCTGTAAAAATCCAAAACGCAGTTCAGTTTTTCACGTTGATCGAGCGCCTGGGCAAGCAGCGGTGTCGATTTGTCGATGTTTTTCGTGATGACGACCGGGTTATGGGTCGCGTGCTTGCTATTGCCTGCATGGAACATGTCATGGGCGAACGCTAAAACCTGTATCTCGTCCAGGTGAGCGGTTTGGCATTTGTTGCCGATGGAGTTTTGCGCGGAGCACCCGGCTGAGATGAGTCCCTGTTTCTCGCCGGTGAGGGTCATGTAACCCTGGTTAGCCATGTGTGATCGTCCGTGGTAAATGGACGATCAGTGTAATCAGGCTTTTTCACGGACTCTGTAGGGCGATTCCGAAAATGTTCCGGCGGCAAAATTTCACGCGGAGGGTGTCCCTCAGTTTCGCGCGAAGAGGCTGCATTGGGGTGCTTACGGCCGGATCTCGATCATCGTGCGGTCTCCTTTAACGAGATTCCCGACTTCACGAATATCACTGTTTCTCATGGCAAAGCAGCCATTGGTCCAGCCCCAGCGTCTGGAAATACCCCCTCCAGGTAGTCCTCGCTGACCGGGGGGCGTAGGTCATGATTCATTCGCGAAGAGTCATACAACCGACACTGAACCTGTGACTGATGCGACCACATCGCGAATGAATCCGCTCCCACAGCCCCGGGCGGATAATTTACCGGATGACTTGTCGTCAGCCTGCCTTCACCATCCCCCGCAACGCCTCGCTCAGCCCTTGAGCGTTTTCCCCGACCAACACATGCCAAACCCCATTGCCCAGACTTCTGACGCCCTGACTCCCCAGCGTTTCCAGCTGCATCGCGGCCGGTGATTGCCCCTCCTTTACCTGCACCCGCAGACGCGTCAGTGCCACGCATTCGACATCCGCAATGCCGCTCCCGCCCAATGCCTTGAACCATTGCGCGGCCTGGCTGACATCCACTGGTTTTTGCGTCTCTGAAACCGCATGGGTATCAGTCGTGGAGGAGTTGGTCGCAAGGGGCAGGGCATCGCGCAGCTCATCAGCAATGCTGTCCGCCAACGGCCCGACCACGATCTGCAGGCTGCCGCCGTTACCGGGTCGTACGACTGCCATTGCGCCGAGTGCCTTGAGTTCGGCATCCTGTGCCAGATTGCGATCAACCATCTGCAGGCGCAGACGGGTCGTGCAGGCGCCGATGCTCAGCAGGTTTTCCGCGCCGCCCAATGCCTTGATATACGCGCCGGCACGATCACTCTTCACGACGTGGGATGACGCGCTGGTGACCTGTTCGCGGCCCGGTGTTTTCAGGTTGAAACGCTTGATGCATTGATCGAACACCACGTAGTACACCACCGCATACGCCAGCCCCAGCGGGAACAACAGCCAGCCATTGGTGGACTTGCCCCAGCCCAGCGCCATGTCGATGGCGCCGCCGGAAAAAGTGAAGCCCAGGTGAATGTTCAGCAGGTTGGCCAGGGCCATCGACAGGCCTGTCAACAAGGCGTGCACCACGTACAGCATTGGCGCGAGGAACATGAAGGCGAACTCGATGGGCTCGGTCACGCCAGTCAGCGCCGAGGTCAGCGCCATGGACAGCAGAATCCCGCCGATCAGCTTGCGTTGATCCGGCAGCGCGTTGCGGTACATCGCCAGACACGCCGCAGGCAGACCGAAAATCATCATCGGGAACATGCCGGTCATGAACTGCCCCGCATGGGGATCGCCGGCGAAATAACGTGCCAGATCCCCTGTCACGGCGCGGCCGGTTTCCGGGTCGGTGAAGGTGCCGAAGACGAACCACACCAGATTGTTGAGGATGTGATGCAGGCCGGTGATGATCAGGATGCGGTTCATCACCCCGAAGAAGAATGCACCGATGCTGCCGCTTTCCAGCATCAACTGGCCGAGGCTGTTGATGCCATTCTGCACCGGTGGCCAGATCAGGCCGAATACTAACCCCAGTACGACGGCTGACAGCCCGGTGACGATCGGCACGAAACGCCGACCACCGAAGAACGCCAGATATTCAGGCAGGGCGATGTCCTTGAAGCGGTTGTACATCGCGCCGCCCAGCAGCCCGGCGATGATCCCGGCGAGCATGCCCATGTCGATATGCGGATCGAGCACTTTGAGTGTAGACGTCATCACCAGATAACCAATGGCTCCCGCGAGGCCGGCGGTGCCGTTGTTGTCGCGTGCGAAGCCCACGGCGATGCCGATGGCGAAGATCAGCGCCAGGTTGCTGAAAATCGCGTTGCCCGCCGAGTGAATGATGGCGATGTCCAGCAGGTCGCTGTCACCCAGACGCAACAACAATCCGGCAATCGGCAAGATGGCGATGGGCAGCATCAGAGCCCGTCCCAGTCGCTGTAACCCTTCGATGAAGTGTTGGTACACGGCGTCTCTCCTTGTCTTTGTTCTTGTTATTCAGGCGCGTTCACGCGCTGGCGCGACGGGTCAGGACCTGAGTCTGAAAGGTGCTGGACGCCGCCCGCACATCGGCTGCGCTGCCCAGGCTGACCACGTGCTGGGCCAATGCCTGACACTGCCGGGTGTCCAGTTCGCGTACCAGTGCCTTGATTTCGGCGACTTGCGGCGGGCTCACAGACAACTCGCGAACCCCCAGACCGATGAGCACTGCCATTGCCAGCGGATCGCAAGCCAATGCGCCACACACCCCAACCCAGCGGCCCTTGCTTGCCGCAGCACTGCAGGTCATGGCGATCAAGCGCAGTAATGCCGGGTGCAGGGCGTCGACGCGAGCAGCGAGGCCGGCATGATCGCGGTCCATCGCCAGGGTGTACTGCGACAGATCGTTGGTGCCGATGGAGAGGAAGTCCGCGTGCTCCGCCAATTGCTCGGCCAACAGTGCGGCGGAGGGCACTTCGATCATCACACCAAGCTCAGGGCGCTCGCCGATGCCGGCCTCACGTGCCAGTTCGTCGATACGTTCACGCACTGCCAGCAATTCGCTGACCTCGGTGATCATCGGCAGCAGAATGCGGCAACGCGCCAGTGGCTTGACCCGCAATAACGCTCGCAGCTGTTGATCGAGCAGCTCAGGGCGAGCCTGACCCAAGCGAATCCCTCGCAGGCCCAGCACCGGATTGGCTTCGGCGGGCAGAGGCAGGTATTCCAGTTGTTTATCGCCGCCGATATCGATGGTGCGGATGATGACCGGCTTGTCGGGCATCGCATCGAGCACTGATTGATAGGCAGCCAGTTGCTCGTCCTCGGTCGGCGCAGTGCTGCGATCAACGAACAGAAACTCGGTGCGCAGCAGACCCACGCCATCCGCGCCATTGAGTTGCGCGTTTTCGGCATCGGCACGAGACGCAACGTTGGCCGCGACGTCAATGCTCACGCCGTCCTGAGTCAGAGCGGGCAGATGCGCGTGCTGTTGCTGACGTTGCCTTTGTTCGAAACGTTGCGCTCGCAGGCTGTGGATTTCTTTCAGGCGTGGGGCATCGGGTCTGATCTCAAGGCGCGCGTTATCGGCGTCTAGCACCACTTCCTGATGCGCGGATTCATGGGCGTACTCATGGGCGATGTCCAGCAGCGTGGAGCCCAGCGCTACCAGGCATGGCATGCCTTTGCCCCGCGCGAGGATCGCGACGTGGGAGGTGGCGCCGCCTTCAGCCATGCAAATTCCGCCAACGCCGCATTGCGCCAGCCTCAACAGATCGGAAGGCGTCAGTTCCCGGGCCGCGACAATCGCTCCTGCAGGAATTTCCAGAGTGCGTGCCTCGCCGAGCAAGGTCAGCAGCACGCGCTGGCGCAGATCGCGCAGGTCGTTGGCGCGTTCGGCGAGCAGGGCATTGCCGAGTTTTTCCAGGTTGGCGCATTGCGCCAGCACGGCGTGGCTCCAGGCGTGGGTTGCGGCCTGTCCCTGATCGATGGCGTCAAAGGCCGCATCGAGCAGGGCCGGGTCTTCGAGCATCGCAAGGTGGGTGGCGAAAATCGCGCTCTGTTCATGCTGGTCGTGGTCCAGCGAAGTGCTGATGTCGGCGCGCACTTCAACCAGCGCCTCGCTCAGGATCTGGCGTTGTTCGTCCGGGCGATGACCGCCCAGATCTTCGCCCAGCTCGAGGGTGTCGAGCCGGAACAAAGGGCCACTCGCCAAGCCGGGAGAAGCCGTGACGCCATGCAGAATGCCGTTTTCACGATCTGCTTTCGAACTGGCTTTCGGGGCAGCAGCTACCGGCGCTTGAGGTTTTTCATCATGTGCGGGTGTCGACAGCGCTTTGAGCAAAGCCTGCAATGCGACTTCGCTGTCGTGCCCCAGGCACACGACTTCCACTTCGTCCTGCTCCGCAACACCAAGCCCCATCAGCCCGGTCACGCTATCGGTGGATGCGCTGGCGCCGGAGAAATGCAGTTCGGCATGGCTGGCGAACTGGCGTGCAGTCTGGCGCACCAAGGCGGCGGGGCGGGCATGCAGACCGCCGTTGTGCGCCACACGAATGCTGCCGCGAGCCTGTTTGGCCCGCACGTCGGTGCTTTGCGCAGACTCATCGTCGGGAGCCAGCGCGATGACCTGCATCAGCGGCTCGCCGACGTTCACCGAGCCTGATTCGCGCACAGGCGTCAGTTCGTACCGGTCGCCATTGAGCAGGATCAGCGCACTGACCAGGCTGCGGCAGTTGCGCGCCACCTTGTCCAGATCGAAGCGCAGCAGCGGTTGGCCTTCGGTGACGCGCTGGCCGTCTTTCACCAGCGCATCAAAACCTTCGCCATTGAGCTCAACGGTGTCGATGCCCACGTGCAGCAACCACTCGCTGCCGTTGTCGGCGCGCAGGTTTATCGCGTGGAGGGTGCGCGCGACATTGATCACCACGCCCGCGAACGGCGCGTGCAGCACGTCATCCAGCGGGTCGATGGCCAAGCCGTCGCCCATGGCGCCGCTGGCGAACACCGGGTCAGGGATCCTGGCCATTGTCAGCACGGCTCCACTGAACGGGGCGCTGAACGTCATTTGTTTATTGTTATGCATGACTTCGTCCTTGCAGGCGTCGGCCGGAGCGGCGCGGAATCAACGGGTTCTGGTAACTTTGCTCAGGTGCCGTGGCTGGTCCGGGTCCAGCCCGCGAGCCACAGCCAGCGCAGCAGCCATGACGTAGAAGCTTTGAATGGCGAGGATCGGATCGAGGGCCAAGTGGTCGGCGCGACTCAGCGTCAGGTCGCGTTCGGCAATGTCGTCGGGCGCAGCCAAAAGGACTTTCGCGCCGCGCTGGCGCATGTCGGCGGCGAGTTGCAGAAGGCTGGCTTGCTCGGCGCCTCGGGTTGCGAAAATCAGCAACGGGTATTGATCGTCGACCAACGCCATCGGGCCGTGACGCACTTCAGCACTGCTGAACGCCTCGGCCTGAATCGCCGAGGTTTCCTTGAATTTCAGGGCGGCTTCCTGCGCGATGGCGAAACCAGTGCCACGACCGATGACCATCAGGCGCTGACAGTCACGCAGCGTGTCGATCGCTGTTGACCAATCTTGACGCGCTGCTTGCTCCAGGCCTTGAGGCAATGTCAGACCTGCCTGCAGCAGCTGTTGATCCTGTTGCCAGTGCGCGATCAGCCGAGCGCTGGCGCTCAGGGTTGCGATAAAACTCTTGGTCGCGGCTACGCTGAGTTCCGGCCCGGCGCTGAGGGGCAAGACATATTCACAGGCCTGTTCCAGCGGGGAGCCTTCGGCGTTAACCATCGCAACGCTCAAAGCGCCGCGTTCGCGCAATTTTTGCAGACTATCGACCAGATCCGGGCTTTGGCCCGACTGCGAGAAGGCAAACGCCGGCTGGCCTTTGACCTGCATCGGTGCGTCATGCAGCGTTACCACCGACATCGGTAACGAAGCTACCGGTACGCCGGTCATTTGCATGGCGAGGTAGGCGAAGTAACTGGCCGCGTGATCGGAACTGCCCCGCGCGACAGACAGAAGCACCTTGGGCTCGGCCTGGCGCAGGCGACCGGCGACCTCGATCAGGCGCGTTTCCAGCACATCGAGCTGGCGCCGGACGACAGCGGCAGAGGCGAGTGCCTCATCAAGCATTTTTGAGTTCAATGGTTTCTCCTTCAACCATGACGGCGGTCAGTGTCAGATCGCGATTCAGGTAAACGGCATCGGCCCAGCTGCCCGTTTGCAGGCGGCCACGCTCTTCGATGCCCAGATAATCTGCGGGAAATCGCGACAGGCGCTGAGAGGCTTCGGCCAGCGGCAAGCCGATCTTCACCAAGTTGCGCAGCGCCTGATCCATGGTCAGCGTGCTGCCTGCCAAAGTGCCGTCGGCAAGGCGCACGCCGCCCAGGCATTTGGTCACGGTATGGCTGCCCAGCTTGTACTCGCCGTCCGGCATGCCGGTGGCTGCCGTGGAATCGGTCACGCAGTACAGGCAGGGAATCGAGCGCAACGCGACGCGGATCGCCCCCGGATGCACATGCAGCAAGTCAGGAATCAGTTCGGCGTAGCGGGCGTGGGCCAGTGCTGCGCCGACGATGCCCGGCTCGCGGTGATGCAGCGGGCTCATGGCGTTGTAGAGGTGGGTAAAGCTGGTGGCACCGGCTTCCAGCGCTCTGACGCCCTCTTCGTAACTGCCCAGCGTATGGCCGATTTGCAGACGTACGCCTTGTGCCGCCAGCGCCTGAATCAACTCGACATGCCCGGCGATTTCCGGGGCGATGGTGATCACCTTGATCGGCGCGAGTCTTAGATAGTCTTCAACTTCACTGAGTAAAGCGGCATGAGCGTGATTGGGTTGCGCGCCGAGTTTTCCGGGGTTGATGTAGGGGCCTTCCAGGTGCACACCCAATACACGGGCGGTGCCTGACGCGCGGCTCTGGCAGTAGCCGCCTAATTGCTCAAGCACCTGGCTGATTTCGGCGGCCGGCGCGGTCATGGTGGTCGCCAGCATCGAAGTCGTGCCGAAGCGCAGATGCGTGCGGGCGATGGTGGCGAAGCTCTGGGCACCTTCCATGACATCACTGCCACCGCCGCCGTGAACGTGCAGGTCAATGAAACCCGGCAGCACGTAGGGCAGCTCGTTGTCCCGTGGGTTGCAGAGCGTGCCGGAAATGCTCGTCACCCGACCGTCGCGATGCTGCAACTGGCCGCGAATCCAGCCGTCGGGCGTGAGGATGTTGTAGTCGGACATGGGGGCTCCGTGTGTGGCTGGTCGCTATTTAGCGACGCAGCTCTGCGACGAAATCGTAGTAATCGTCGCGGCAGTAGGTGTCGGTCAGCTCGATGGGGGTGTTGTCGGCCAGGTAACCGATCCGCGTCATCAGCAGCATCGCGGTGCCGGTTTCGATACCGACCAGGGCTGCCATTTCTGCCGAGGCGTTGATCGCGCGAATGTGCTGAAGGGCGCGCACCACAGGGCGGCCGATGGCGTCCAGATGGGCGTAGAGCGAATCGCCGATGGCTTGTGGGTCTGGCAACAGCGCAGCTGGAAGCGCGCTGAGCTCGACAGCCATGACGATGCCATCGGCTTTGCGCAAGCGTTTGAGCCGCGCGACTTTTTCGGTGGGCGACAGGCTCAGGCGGAGCAGCTCTTCGTGGGTGGGCAGGGCGATGTCGCGCTCCAGCCATTGCGAACTCGGGGTAAAGCCCTTGAGGCGCAACATTTCGCTGAAGCTGGAAAGGCGGGACAGTGGTTGCTCAAGGCGCGGCGTGATGAACGTGCCCGAGCCCTGGCTGCGGCGTATCAGGCCTTGTTCGAGCAGAATTTCAAGCGCCTTGCGAGCGGTGACGCGGGAGATATTCAGGGCCTCACTGAGGCTACGTTCCGAGGGCAACGCTTGCTCGGCCTGCCAGTGACCTGCGTGAATCGCCGCTTCCAGGTTGCGCGCCAGCTGTAGGTACAGCGGCGTCGGCTGACTGTCGTCGGGACGCAGGTTGAGGATCGAGTTCATTTGCGGGTTCCAAGTGGTTTGAAATTATTCTCGGACTGCTTGCCGAAAGTAATACCACTTGCATACCACGTCAACGGGATTGGTATTGGTCAGGAAGGTTTTTTGGTCACGGGATGGTGACAGAAAAGCTCGAAAGTCCGGGATGTCGAATGCACCTGTGGGCGGGAGCGAAGCTCGCGAATGCAGGGTCTCAGATCACATGTTTGTTAATGACACGACGCTTTCGCGAGCTTCGCTCCCTCCCACCGAATCGGTGGCGTCTATACCGGAGTGGAACTGGCTACCAAGTGGTATTGAAAGGTTACGGCCGAATCTCGATCATCGTTCCGTCTTTGACCAGATCCCAGACTTCGCGAATGTCGCTGTTCTTCATGGCAATGCAGCCATTGGTCCAGTCCAGCGTCTGGAAATACCATTCCGGGTAATCCTCGCTGACCGGCGTGCCGTGGATCATTATCATGCTGCCGGGGTTCACGCCTTCGCGGCGGGCGCGTGCGGAATCGGAGATGTTGGGGTAGGAAATGTGCAGCGACAGATTGAAGGCGTCGCTGGTCTTGCGGTAGTCCAGCCAGTAGAAGCCTTCAGGGGTGCGCTGGTCGCCTTCCTGCAGCTTGGGCCCCTTGGGTGCCTTGCCCAGCGAGATACGGTAGGTCTTCAGCGCCTCGCCATTACTCATCAGCTGCAACTGGTGCGCGGATTTGAGCACCAGAATCTTGTCGATGGTGCGGTTGGCGATGTCTTCCGTGTCGATGACCTTGCCGCCAATGAACTTCTGCTCACTGCCTTTGGGCACGATGGTCTGAGTGAACGCAGCCTGGGACAGCGGAACGAACGACAGACATAGAACGGCAAGCAACCAACGCATGTACACGGTATCCCTGAAGCTCGCGCAGCCATCGCGCGTCGTCATCTGATCAAGTGATTTTAAGAGGAGGTGAGATAGACAGGCAATCGGTATGCACCGGGAATTCTTGATGCCGCCGGTCGATAAAGAAGCATTCTAGGGTACGCCTGACAGTGTGGAAAGCCAGCTCCGACCACGGAATGTCGGCCTCGTCGAACAGCTTCACTTCAAGGCTTTCGACGCCGGCAGCGAAATCCGCGCTGGCCATGTTCGCGCGATAGAAAATGTGCACCTGACTGATGTGCGGCACATCGATCATTGCATACAGATGCAGGTCTTCCAGAACGGCGCAGGCCTCTTCCACGGTTTCCCGGCGAGCGGCCTGCTCGACGCTCTCGCCGTTCTCCATGAAACCCGCTGGCAGCGTCCAGTAACCCAGGCGTGGCTCGATGGCGCGGCGGCACAACAACACCTTGCCGTCCCAGACCGGCAGCACGCCCGCGACGATATTGGGGTTCTGGTAGTGAATGGTGTGGCAGTGGTCGCACATGAAACGCGGGCGGCTGTCGCCCTCGGGGATGCGCTGGATGACCTGTTCGCCGCATTGGCTGCAGAATTTCATGATCGAATCGGGTTCCTGAAGTCAGCGGCTATCTTGGCGTGCCGCGCGTGTGGTCGGCAAGGGGCGTCTTCCCGGTAATGCTGTCCTGTCCTGCCGGGGGTTGGGCGCGTCGCTCCTTTGGTGCATCATGCCGGGTAGGCAACAGGACGAGAATTCCCATGCTGGACGAGCTACTTCGCCGTATAAGCAGCCATACGCCGGGCACTCTGGAGACGGACGCGCGCTTCCCCGAGGCGGCGGTGCTACTGCCCATCACCCGCAGCGACGAACCCGAACTGGTTCTGACGCTGCGCGCCAGCAGCTTGTCCACCCATGGTGGCGAAGTGGCGTTTCCCGGCGGACGACGTGATCCTGAGGACCCTGATCTAGTGTTCACCGCCTTGCGCGAGGCCGAGGAAGAAATCGGTCTGCCTCCCGGCCTCGTCGAAGTCATAGGCCCGTTGAGTCCGCTGATCTCCAAGCACGGCATCAAGGTCACGCCTTACGTGGGCGTGATTCCCGATTTTGTCGAATACCGCCCCAATGACGGCGAGATTGCTGCCGTCTTCAGCGTGCCGCTGGAATTCTTCCGCCAGGACGCTCGCGAACATACCCACCGCATCGATTATCAGGGCCGCAGTTGGTACGTGCCGAGTTACCGTTTCGGCGAGTACAAGATCTGGGGGCTGACCGCGATCATGATCGTCGAACTGATGAACGTGCTGTACGACAGCAATATCAGCCTGAACCACCCGCCCGGGCGCTCTGTGATCCACACGTTGAAATCCTGAACGAATCTTTCCATCCAACCGTGAGCCACGTGCTCGACCCGCGGCCATAGAGCCATGAGGAAAATAATATGAAATACCGTCTGGGGGATTCCCGTGTCGAAGCCCATCCTGAAAGCTGGATCGCACCGACTGCGACGCTGATCGGCAGGGTTCGGCTGCAAGCCAACGCCAGTGTCTGGTTCGGCGCGGTACTGCGTGGCGACAACGAGCTGATCGACATCGGCGAGAACAGCAATGTGCAAGATGGCACCGTGATGCACACCGACATGGGCTCGCCGCTGACCATCGGCAAGAACGTGACTATCGGTCATAACGTCATGCTTCACGGCTGCAGCGTGGACGACAACACGCTGATCGGCATCAATTCAGTGATCCTCAACGGCGCGAAGATCGGCAAATACTGCATCATCGGCGCCAATTCGCTGATCGGCGAGGGCAAGGTGATCCCCGATGGCTCGCTGGTGATGGGCTCACCGGGCAAGATCGTCCGTGAGCTGACCGACGCCCAGAAGAAAATGCTCGAAGCCAGCGCTGCGCATTACGTTCACAATGCACAGCGTTATGCACGCGATCTGGCGCCCCAGGAAGACTGATGTCCACCGAACCACTGATTCAAGCACAGCCGGCACATGAAAAACCCGTTCGCTCACCCTGCGTGAACGTCTGCGCGCTGGACGAGGCCGACATCTGCGTCGGCTGCCAGCGCACCGTCGGGGAAATCACCGGCTGGAGCCGCATGAGCAACGACGAACGCCGCGCGGTGTTGTTGCTGTGTGGCGAGCGGGCGCGGGCGAGCGGGATGATGTTTTCGGTTCCCGGTCAATAAGCTTCATCTCGGGAGCCGCTGGGCACGGCGACCCATTTGTAGGAGCTTCTGGAGGTTACGACAGTGGCGATTGCGGTACTTCAGACCGAGCTGAGCTGACGACCCACCGCGTTCGCTGCCGTCGTGACCTCCGGCGTCTCCCACAGAGTTCAGCGAGCCCGCAATGCCAGTGTGGACACTGCTTTGTGGGAGCTTCTGGAGGTTACGACAGTGGCGACTGCGGTATGTCGGATACAGCTGAGCTGGCTGACCCACCGCGTTCGCTGCCGTCGTGACCTCCGGCGTCTCCAGCAGGGGTAGCGGTGTTGCGAAAGGCTGCGGAACATCGGATCACCCGTCACCCGCAACACCCCATTCCCCGGCCTTCATGGTAAATTGCGCGCCTTTCTCCCCTGCGGTTGCTCGCACATGGCGGGCTGCCCTCGATATCTGCTCCACGAGGACCTGAGATGACTCAAATCGGAACTCCACTGTCGCCGACCGCGACCCGCGTATTGCTCTGCGGTTGCGGCGAGCTTGGCAAGGAAGTGGTGATCGAACTGCAACGTCTGGGCGTTGAAGTGATTGCCGTCGACCGTTACGCCAACGCTCCGGCCATGCAGGTCGCGCACCGCAGCCATGTGATCAACATGCTCGATGGCGCCGCGCTGCGTGCCGTGATCGAGGCCGAGAAGCCGCATTACATCGTCCCGGAAATCGAAGCCATCGCCACCGCGACGCTGGTGGAGCTTGAATCCGAAGGCTTCACGGTGATCCCGACCGCCCGCGCCGCGCAGCTCACCATGAACCGCGAAGGCATTCGTCGTCTGGCGGCTGAAGAGCTGGACCTGCCGACCTCGCCGTATCACTTTGCCGACACCTTCGAAGCCTACAAGAAAGCCGTTGAAGACCTGGGCTTCCCGTGTGTAGTCAAACCGGTCATGAGCTCCTCCGGCAAGGGTCAGAGCCTGTTGAAAACCGACGCCGACATCCAGAAAGCCTGGGATTACGCGCAGGAAGGCGGCCGAGCCGGCAAAGGCCGCGTGATCATCGAAGGCTTCATCGATTTCGATTACGAAATCACCCTGCTGACCGTACGTCATGTCGGCGGCACCACCTTCTGTGCGCCGGTCGGCCACCGTCAGGAGAAGGGCGATTATCAAGAGTCGTGGCAGCCACAGGCCATGAGCCCGGTTGCGCTGGCTGAGTCCGAGCGCGTTGCCAAGGCTGTGACCGAAGCGCTGGGCGGCCGCGGCCTGTTCGGCGTGGAGCTGTTCATCAAGGGCGATCAGGTGTGGTTCAGCGAAGTATCGCCGCGCCCGCATGATACCGGCCTGGTGACCCTGATTTCTCAGGACCTGTCGCAGTTTGCGCTGCACGCCCGCGCTATTCTGGGCCTGCCGATTCCGCTGATTCGTCAGGTCGGCCCATCGGCTTCGGCGGTGATTCTGGTGGAAGGCAAATCGACCCAGACCGCCTTCGCCAACCTGGAGCAGGCTCTGAGCGAGCCAGACACCGCACTGCGGTTGTTCGGCAAGCCGGAAGTCAACGGCCAGCGTCGCATGGGCGTGGCTCTGGCGCGTGACGAGTCGATCGAAGCCGCGCGCAGCAAGGCGATGCGCTCGTCGATGGCGGTGAAGGTTCAGCTGTAAGCTGTCGCGCAATCAAAAACGGCGCCCTCAGGGGCGCCGTTTTTGTTTGCAGTGAACACCGATCCCGTAGCAGTCCGGCTTGCCAGCGGCAGCGATTTCAAGGACGCCACCGCCGGCAAGCCGGACTGCTACGGAGCAAGCATTACTTGATCGTATCCAGATCCGCGTGCCGCGTTTCTTTCAAGCACAGCACCGCTATCAGGCTGATCAACGCTGCCACCGACACATAACCGCCCACCCAGCTCAGGCCACCCATTTCCACCAGTTTCTGTGCGAAGAACGGCGCAACCGACGCACCGACGATACCGCCGATGTTGTAGGCCGCTGACGCGCCGGTGTACCGCACGCGTGTAGGAAACAGCTCAGGCAGCAGGGCGCCCATCGGCGCGAAGGTCACGCCCATCAGGAACAGCTCGATAGACAGGAACAGCGTCACGGCCCAGGTCGTGCCGTGGGTCAGCAACGGTTCCATCAGGAAACCGGACAGAATCGCCAGCACGCCACCGATGATCAGCACAGGCTTGCGGCCGAAGCGGTCGCTCGCCCAGGCGGAAAGCGGGGTCGCCAAGGCCATGAACAGCACGGCGAAACACAGCATCGCAAGGAACGATTCGCGGGTGTAACCCAGCGATTTGACCCCGTAGCTCAGCGAGAACACCGTCGAGATGTAGAACAGCGCGTAGCACACCACCATCGATGCCGCGCCCAGCAGCATCGGCGCCCAGTACTGCGCGAACAGCTCGGCAATCGGCATTTTCAGGCGTTCGTGGCGAGCGATGGCTTTGGCAAAGATCGGCGTTTCCTCCAGCTTCAGGCGCACGTACAGGCCTATCACCACCAGTACTGCGCTGAGCAGGAACGGAATCCGCCAGCCCCAGGAACGGAACTGCTCGTCAGTCAGGGTCATAGCGAGCGTCAGAAATAGGCCGTTTGCTGCGAGGAAACCAATCGAAGGGCCCAGTTGCGGGAACATGCCGAACCAGGCGCGCTTGCCTTTCGGCGCATTCTCGGTCGCCAACAGCGCTGCACCGCCCCATTCGCCGCCAAGGCCTAGGCCCTGACCGAAGCGCAGCACGCAGAGCAGGATAGGCGCCCATGAACCAATGGCGTCATAGCCCGGCAGTACGCCGATCAGCGTGGTGCAGATGCCCATCAGCAGCAGGGAAGCGACGAGTGTCGATTTGCGGCCGATCCGATCGCCAAAGTGACCGAACAATGCCGAGCCTATCGGCCTGGCCAGAAAAGCGATGCCGAATGTCAGAAACGCCGACAGCATCTGTGCGGTGCTGGAGGTCTGCGGGAAGAACACCGGACCAATCACCAGCGCGGCTGCTGTGGCATAGACGTAGAAATCGTAGAACTCGATGGCGGTACCGATGAAGCTGGCAGTGGCCACGCGGGCGGCGGAGTTGGCGGGGCGGGCCTCGCGCTCGTCGCTTGGTTGATAGGCGGAAGTACTGGTCATGCGGGTATCCCTGGCAGTCATCTTGCCTGTCAGCGGGTAGCGAAAGATCGTACGCGCGCTGGGGCAATCGTTAATTATTTTGGGTACAGCGCTGGTCAGACTAGCCCGGATGGGGGCGCGGGGGGCTGGCATGGCTCGGGATGGGAGCGGGCGCCAGGGTGTCGCGTGAAGACGTCAGGCTGAGTGACTGGCCGGATCGCGCTTCGTGCGGGTAGCACGCGGATCGGCGGGGCTGGGTAAGCGGCTCGATTATAGGAAGGGCGCCAGCGTGGAAACAAGTGTTTCAAACGCCAGACGAGCCCTTTAAATGACGTCTTTGGTCCGGGTGTTCTGCCACATCAGCACGCGGGTGACGCGGTTGTCCTCGGTTTCCAGCGTTTCCAGGCGGTAAGGCCCGATCTTCAGGCACACCGAGCTGTCGGGAATGGTTTCCAGTGCTTCGGTGATCAGGCCGTTGAGGGTCTTGGGGCCATCGGCGGGCAGGTGCCAGCCCAGGGTCTTGTTCAGGTCGCGAATCGACGCCGCGCCTTCGACCACCAGACGCCCGTCTGGCTGCGGATGGATGTGGGGATTATCGAGGGATTGCTCGCTCTCGAATTCGCCGACGATCTCTTCAAGAATGTCTTCCAGACTGACGATGCCCAGCACTTCGCCGTACTCGTCCACCACCACACCCATGCGCCGCTGCTGTTTGTGGAAGTTGAGCAACTGCATTTGCAGCGGGGTGCTTTCCGGAACGAAGTAGGGCTCGTAGCAAGCGGCTTTCAGCGCATCCTTGGTCAACTCGCCACGGGGTAACAGGTGGCTGATCATCCGCGTGTTGAGCACGCCTTCGACCTGATTGATGTCGTTGTGGTAGACCGGCAGACGCGTATGCCTCGAAATGATCAGCTTGTCAGTGATCTCCTCGATGGTCTCGTCCAGATTGATGCCGTCCACTTCGCTGCGCGGCACCAGAATGTCGTTGACGCTCATGCTGTCCAGCGCGTGGATCCCGGAAATTATGTGAGCGCGGCCGAACTGGCTTTCGTTGTCCTGATAGACCGTGGCGCCCATATCGTCGTCATCGTCGGCGGTGTCGGGGCGACGTCTGGACAGGAACGGGCGCAGGAGCAGTTTGGCGATGTTCTTGTAGATCCAGGTCAATGGCCGCAAGAGACGGATCGGGATGCGCAGGACATTGTTGCCCAGCAGCAGAATCGCCTCGGGGCGGCGGGCAGCCAGCTTGCGCGGAATGAACTCGGTGACAATCACCAGCACACTGGCCACCGCGATCCAGGCAATCAACGGGCCATGGAAGTACCACTGGCTGATTGCGAGCAGTGTCGCAAGAATCGTGATCAACACTTGCAACAGGGTATTGCCGAGAATCAGGCTGTTGAGGTTGAACGCCAGAGTCGGTTTCGGCGGCTCGGTCGAGCGCGGGTTGATGTGCACGGCGCGCAGGTTGTGGTGCGCCGCCTCGACGGCGGTGAACAGCGCCGACCACAACGTGAGCAGGGCGAGGAGCGCGAGCATCGTGCCGGTGGGCAGGTTATCCATGGTCAGCGCCCGTCAGATGTGCAGGATATATTCGCGTACGAGTTTGCTGCCGAAATACGCCAGCATCAGTAGCAGGAAGCCGCCCAGCGTCCAGCGGATAGCCTTGTGGCCGCGCCAGCCCAGACGGGTTCGGCCCCATAGCAGCACGCTGAATACGATCCAGGCGAGGATCGACAGCAGGGTTTTGTGCACCAGATGCTGCGCGAACAGATTCTCGACAAACAACCAGCCGGAAATGAGCGACATCGACAGCAGCGTCCAGCCCGCCCAGAGGAAGCCGAACAGCAGGCTTTCCATGGTTTGCAGCGGCGGGAAGTTGCGGATCAGGCCGGAGGGATGCTTGTTTTTCAGCTGGTGGTTCTGCAATAGCAGCAATAGCGCCTGGAACACAGCGATGGTGAACATGCCGTAGGCCAGGATCGACAGCAGGATATGCCCGATAAGGCCCTGTTCGGCGGCAATCGGCTGCAGCGTACCGGCGGGGGCGAACTGTGCCATCAAAGTCGTCAGGATCCCCAGTGGGAACAGCAGGATCAGCAGGATTTCCACCGGAATCCGGATGCACGCGAGCATGGTCACGATGATCACCGCCACGGCGATCAGGCTGGCGGCGCTGAAGAAGTCCAGGCCCAGCCCGATAGGGCGCACCAGTTGACCGAAAAGCGCACTGGCCTGGCAGGCGACAGCAAGGGTGCCGATCAGGCACAGCAGCCATTTGTCGGCCTTTTTGCCCTGACGCAGGCGGATGCCTTGATAGAGAGTCGCAGCGGCGTAGAGAACGGCGGCGGCGAGGCTGAATAGCAAACTCGGTGACAAGGGGAACATAGATCCTGAAGGGCGAGCCCGAAAGCCGCTGAGTTTGGCATAGAACCGACATTTCACGAAAGACCACAGAAGCAGACGACATGGTGTCCGTGCGCCGGACTCTTCGCTATAATCCGCGACCTGCTCAAGCCACAGGCTCGCCGAGCGCCGTTCCTTCTATACATATGCATCGCGTTCGAGCGCTGCTGAGGGACCGGAGCCGCATAAACTGGGGTTCATGACGAACTCAAAGGATCACGCATGTTTGAAAATCTGACAGATCGTCTCTCGCAGACGCTGCGCCAGGTCACCGGCAAAGCCAAGCTGACCGAGGACAACATCAAGGACACTCTGCGTGAAGTGCGTATGGCGCTGCTCGAAGCCGACGTCGCCTTGCCGGTTGTCAAAGACTTCGTCAACCGCATCAAGGAACGCGCCGTCGGCACCGAGGTGTCACGCAGCCTGACCCCGGGTCAGGCGTTCGTGAAGATCGTCCAGGCCGAACTGGAAGAGATGATGGGGGCCGCCAATGAAGAGCTGACCCTCAACGTCACGCCACCGGCGGTCATTCTGATGGCAGGTCTGCAGGGTGCGGGCAAGACCACCACTGCGGGCAAGCTGGCAAAATTCCTTAAAGAACGCAAAAAGAAAACCGTGATGGTGGTCTCCGCGGACGTCTATCGTCCTGCTGCGATCAAACAGCTTGAAACCCTGGCCAACGACATCGGCGTGACCTTCTTCCCGTCCGACATCAGCCAGAAGCCGGTGGCTATCGCTGAAGCGGCCATCAAGGAAGCGAAGCTCAAGTTCATCGACGTCGTGATTCTCGACACCGCCGGTCGTCTGCACATCGACGCCGAGATGATGGGCGAGATCCAGGCGCTGCACGCTGCGGTCAAACCGGCTGAAACGCTGTTCGTGGTCGACGCCATGACCGGTCAGGACGCTGCCAATACAGCCAAGGCGTTTGGCGATGCACTGCCGCTGACGGGTGTGATCCTGACCAAGGTCGACGGCGACGCCCGTGGCGGTGCCGCGCTGTCGGTCCGCGCCATCACCGGCAAGCCGATCAAATTCATCGGTATGGGCGAGAAGAGCGAAGCTCTGGAGCCGTTCCACCCGGACCGTATCGCGTCGCGCATCCTTGGCATGGGCGACGTGCTCAGCCTGATCGAGCAGGCCGAACAGACCCTCGACAAGGATAAGGCCGACAAACTGGCCAAGAAGCTGAAGAAGGGCAAGGGCTTCGACCTCGAAGACTTCCGCGATCAGCTGCAACAGATGAAGAGCATGGGCGGCCTTGGCGGGCTCATGGACAAACTGCCGACCATGGGTGGCGTGAACCTGTCGCAGATGGGCAATGCTCAGACCGTGGCCGAGAAACAGTTCAAGCAAATGGAAGCCATCATCAACTCGATGACCCCGGCCGAGCGTCGCGACCCTGACCTGATCAGCGGTTCACGCAAGCGCCGCATCGCCTTGGGCTCCGGCACCCAGGTGCAGGACATCGGGCGTCTGATCAAGCAACACAAGCAGATGCAGAAGATGATGAAGAAGTTTTCTGCCAAGGGTGGCATGGCCAAAATGATGCGCGGCATGGGCGGAATGCTGCCCGGCGGCGGCATGCCGAGAATGTGATTTGCAGCGCGCGGGCATGCCTTGCGCGCGACCTTCTTTGGGATAAACGTCCCACTGGCCTGCTCACGCAGGCGCTTATGTGCCGTTTTTGATGACGGCTCCATGGCAAATCTTGATGGCCTGACGGCGTGCGCCGGAAAAAGTCATTTGCAAACGTCCGGATATTCCTTAGAATATGCGGCCTTTCGGGCACCCGTGCCCGCGATGCATCTTAGATTTGCAGCTCCGACTACAGGAAATTGTTCAATGCTAACAATCCGTCTTGCCCTTGGCGGCTCCAAAAAGCGCCCGTTCTACCACCTGACTGTGACCGACAGCCGTAACCCACGCGACGGTTCGCACAAGGAACAAATCGGTTTCTTCAACCCGGTTGCCCGTGGTCAGGAAATCCGTCTGTCCGTGAACCAAGAGCGTCTGGCCCACTGGCTGAGCGTTGGTGCACAACCTTCTGAGCGTGTTGCTTCGCTGTTGAAGGAATCTGCTAAGGCTGCGGCCTGAGCAATATGAACGCGACGCCAGTTGTTGCCGATGATTTGATCGTTATTGGCAAAATCTATTCTGTTCATGGCGTTCGCGGCGAAGTGAAGGTGTATTCCTTTACTGATCCGACTGAAAACCTGTTGCAGTACAAAACCTGGACGCTCAAGCGCGAAGGCAATGTCAAACAGGTCGAGCTGGTC
>Ga0308159_1001072_pt1 | contig 45352 bp, 36 predicted proteins | sample PhyCR1_FD_201040 | JGI IMG/M metagenome (GOLD analysis project Ga0308159, IMG submission 201040) | Phyllosphere microbial communities from UC Gill Tract Community Farm, Albany, California, United States - DLSLC.R1 | ecosystem: Host-associated > Plants > Phyllosphere > Unclassified | place: USA... | reverse complement strand
GTTAATGCCACTAAAGAAAGCGCAACACTTTTCTTTAAAGTAGAATAATTCATAATCTTTTTTCTTTTTTAAGGGTTAAACAATTTAATTGATTAATTTTTTGTAACCGCAAAATTAAACAAATTTTTAAATTTTCAAACATTTACACAAACTCCGTTCCAAACTTTAGGAGAAAAAGGGATTTTATTACATTTGATCCCTAGATAATTATAAAGGCACAAATTATGAAATATCCCCAAATTGATCAATCAATTTTTATTTTAAATAGAAAAAACTTTAACAAACAACTCAAAGACAACTCGTTAGCTATCTTTAATGCCAATGATGAGTTTCCAAGAAGCGGTGATCAGAACTTCGTCTTTAAGCAAAATCCAGACTTATTTTATTTATCAGGAATTGATCAGGAGCAAACAATCTTGCTAATTTATCCTGATTGTCCTAATCCTATGTATAGAGAAGTCCTGTTTTTAAGACAGACCAATGATTACATTAAGGTTTGGGAAGGATATAAATACACAAAAGACCAGGCAAAATCTGCATCTGGCATTACCAGCATTTACTGGCTCGAAGATTTTGATAATATCCTGCACAGCATTGTACATTATGCAGATCATATTTACCTCAATTCTAATGAAAATGATCGCTATTCCCATACGGTGCCACATCGTGACCTTAGGTTTATTGATCAGATGCGTTCTAAATATCCTTTACATCAATACGAACGATCTGCCCCTATTATGCGGAATTTGAGAGCTCATAAATCGGATGTCGAAGTTGAGCTAACTAAAAAGGCTTGTGCAATTACTCGTGATGCTTTTATCAGGGTATTAAAATTCACAAAGCCTGGCGTAAAGGAATATGAAATAGAAGCAGAAATTATTCATGAGTTTATACGTCAAGGGGCAACCGGCCATGCCTACACGCCAATTATCGCATCGGGATATAATGCCAATATTCTGCACTACAATGACAATAACCAAACTTGTAACGCAGGCGATGTTATTCTTTTTGATTTTGGTGCGGAGTATGCCAACTACAATGCAGACATGAGTCGATCAATTCCAGTGAGTGGCCGATTTACTGTCAGACAGAAAGATGTTTATAATAGTGTTTTACACGTGATGAAGGAGGCTACAAAATTATTACGCACTGGTACCGTATGGAATACTTACCATGAAGAGGTGGGCGAACTCATGACTGAACAATTAATCAATTTAAAATTAATCTCTACCAGCGATGTCAAAAATCAAAGTGCCTCTTATCCGGCATACAAAAAATACTTTATGCACGGTACCTCTCATCATTTAGGTATAGATGTACATGATTTTGCAGGAAGATACACGCCATTTGCCGAAGGGAATATTTTAACCGTAGAACCGGGTATTTACATTCCTGAGGAAGGTTTAGGGATTCGTTTAGAAAACAACATCTTGATTACCGCTAATGGGAACATCGACTTAATGGCAGACATTCCATTAGAAGCTGCAGAAATAGAAGACATTATGAATTCGTAATTCCTTTATGGACTCTGGATTAATGCTCTTTCTGAACAACTCAAATCATTAGCTTTTAAATGCATTGATCTTTAATTAATCAGCGATCAAGCACAATGCTAGTAAAAAACAAAAGCCGTTCTAAAAGTAAATATCAGAACGGCTTTTATATTTCAATAAGGCAGATTATTGCGCCGGAAAGCTAAAGTTAAATGTACCTTGCCCGGTTACTCCTGACATATAAACCATACCATTTCTAGTTTGAGGTAAGGCTTTCTGAACATCAGTTACGCTATTTACAGGCTGTCCGTTCACTTTAGTAATAATTAAACCTTTCTCTACACCTATGTTATCAAACGCTTTTCCTGTGGTAACAGAAGTGACTACTACCCCACTGTTAATTCCCAATTTAGATTTCTGCGCCGGAGTTGCAGGCACAAACGTTGCCCCAAGTTTCGATACCTCTACAGATTTTGTTGCAGCAGTATTGGAATTAGGATTTATACTAGCCTCTCCTTTTAAAGTTACGGTATAATCCTTTAATGCGCCATCTCTTAGCACGGTTAATTTAACTTTATCGCCAGGATTTAAACGGCCTACTCTTTCTTGTAAATCAGGAGAATCATTGATTACTATGCCATCAACCTTTTTAATTACATCACCAGATTTTAAACCAGCAGCCTCTGCAGCTCCTTTTGCAACCACATCATTCACATACAAGCCACTTACTTCGCTGGTTTTAATTCCTTCTGGTTTTTCATCACCACTAAGCGGTACAAAGTTTACACCTATATAACCACGTTTAACTGAACCATACTTCATAAAATCATCTACAATTTTACGGGCCAGGTTAACTGGAATAGCAAAACCATAACCTTGATTGTATCCGCTTTGAGAAGCAATAGCAGAATTGATACCCACCAATTCTCCATTGGCATTTACCAATGCACCACCACTGTTACCCGGATTAATGGCCGCATCAGTTTGAATAAAAGATTCAATACTGGTATTTGCCGGACGCTCAGGTCTTTTACCTGTGCGCTGATATTCTCTGTATTCTTCTTCAGTAATTTCGTTTCCTTGCTGTTCTCTACCTATAATACCAATGCTACGGTTTTTCGCACTCACAATTCCTGCGGTTACAGTAGTCTGTAAATCAAGAGGGAAACCAACAGCTAAAACCCATTCTCCAACCTGAACATTATCAGAATTACCCATTTTAACAACAGGTAATCCTGTAGCATTCACTTTAATCAATGCTAAATCTGTATTTGGATCACGTCCAATTACTTTTGCCTCAACTTTACGTCGATCAGTTAAAACCACTTCAACTTTCTCTGCATTCTCAACCACGTGGTTGTTAGTCACGATGTAACCATCTTGGCTAATAATTACACCCGATCCTGATGCAGCTCTGGGTTGACGTTGCATCTGGCGACCGCCTCCTCCAAAGAAATCCTCCATCATATCAAACGGAGAAGAACTTCCCTGACCTTTGTCTGATGTTGAATAAGTTGTTTTAATGTGAACTACACCCGGGGCAACAGCAGCTGCTGCCTGTGTAAAATCTGCTGCTCCAGCTGAAGTTACTTTGAGTGGATTGTTTGCAAAATATAAATTTTGTTTTTCAGAAATGGTACTTCCAGTTTGGTTACGCTCAAATAGCTTATAACCTCCAATTGCGGCTGCTCCACCTATAAAAGCAGCTAACACGGTAATCCCTAATATTTTTTTCATGTGTTTGTATATTGTTTTTTAATGGTCCTGAAGCTATTAAAAGCTATACCTATATTACATGTAAAGTCTTTTAATGGTTTCTTGTGTTATATATTGTTTTTTTAAGCAATTAATTATAAGTTCCATTGCCGGCAAAATGTTTGGTATACTTATAATCTTTTGTCTTTAGTTTGACGGGAGCGCTGTATTTTCTTTGTTTAAGCAGAACGCTCCAGCAGTTATTTATCTGCTTAAATTTTCTTTTATAAGTTTATTCAAATTTAATACCATATCAACGATATTTGCATCACTAAAGCATCTACATTGGTGTTAAAAAATGTTAAAAACAATTTAGCCAAGAGACTTACAAGCATCTGCAATTCAAATATTGCATTAAATAATGAAGATCCAATGAAAATTAATTTCTTTAAGTATCAGGGAGCTGGTAACGATTTTATTTTAATAGATCATACTGCATCACCTTTAGAAAGCATTGATAATGAATTAATTGAAAAACTTTGTCACCGCAGGTTTGGCATTGGTGCTGATGGATTAATGTTTGTAACCAAACACAATGATTATGATTTTGAAATGCATTACTTTAATGCAGATGGTAAATTGGGCAGTATGTGTGGTAACGGTGGACGATGTATCGTTGCATTTGCTAAGCACCTGGGTATCATCAACAAAGAAACTAACTTTTTGGCAGTAGATGGCCCGCATTATGCCAGAATTTCAGAAAATGGCGAATGGATTGATCTTCAAATGATTGATGTAGAGTTGGTAACCCGTGATGGTGATGCATATGTTTTGAATACCGGATCTCCACATTATGTAAAAATCCAAGAAAACTTAAAAGATTTTGATGTATTTAATGAGGGTAAAAATATTCGTTACAATGAAACTTATAGCGAGAAGGGTATCAACATAAATTTTGTCGAAGATTTTGGCGATCATCTGTTTGTTCGTACTTATGAACGTGGTGTAGAAGATGAGACTTTTGCATGTGGTACTGGTGTAACAGCCGTGGCTATGGCTATGGCCAAACATAAAAATCAAAGTGGTCATATCAAAACCAACATTAAAGTTTTAGGTGGAGATATTAAAATTGAATTTGATTATGATGAAAAAAACTTCACTAATGTATTTTTATGCGGCCCGGCAAAGCTAGTTTTTGAAGGGGAAGTAAATTAATATCTTTTAAAATTAAACCGCTTCTCTATCATTAAGAATGTGCTATATGTTTAAAGAATATTAGGTGATCTTCATTTTTCAGCATTTTCAGTAGCTACAAGCATACATAATTATTGCAGCTAAAAGTTTTAATGTATTTTGCATGTGTATTTTTCACACTATCTTTTTAGTAACATGGCTATTTTTTTAAACATTTTATGAGATTTAAACAGTCAAATTAACGATTTTTAACATCTGTCTCAATTAATTTACACACTATCCTAAGTTAATGATAACTAACAAATCCCTCTGATATAGTCATTTAAGGCTAAATCAGACAGTTTTAAGATCAAAAATAAATCAATCGATTGATTAAATGACAGAATTTGGACAGATTTATTTTTTTTTAGGCGCTATTTTTGGGCATAAATCGCGAAATCAAAATCCAAATTTGGCGGCGATTTAACCCGGAATAATTTTAAACACACACATACGAATACTCCATGAGAAAAGTAACAACTCTCTTTTTTAGCATGAGCATTGGAATGCTTTTGGCATCCTGCGGAAATAATGACGATGCAAAAAAGGCGGCAGCAGCTGCCGCGGCTGGCCCTCAAGCCTATCCAGTTTTCACAGTTAAAACACAAACCACAGAATTAAATTCAGATTATCCTGCAACTATTGAGGGAATTCAAAATATTGATATCCGCCCTAAGGTTGACGGTTTTATCGATAAAATACTGGTTGATGAAGGCGCTGTTGTAAAAAAGGGTCAGTTACTTTTTACCATCATGGCACCACAATATGAGCAGGAAGTTAGAACAGCAAGAGCTGCAATCAGTAGTGCAGAAGCTGATGTAAACGCTGCTCAATTGCAGGTAAATAAAACTAAACCGCTGGTAGAAAAAGACATCATTAGTAAATATGATTTAGACGCCGCTCAGCTTACACTTCAAAGCAGAAAAGCAGCTTTAGCACAGGCAAAAGCTACTTTAGCAAACGCAAAAGTAAATTTAGGCTATACCTCCATAACCAGTCCTGTTAACGGTATTTTAGGAAGCATTCCATTTAGAAATGGAAGTTTAGTAAGCAGCTCTAGCACAGAACCGCTAACCACCATTGCCAACACATCTAAAGTTTATGCTTACTTTTCTTTAAATGAAAAGCAGCTTCTGGATTTCTCTAAAACTTATAAAGGCAATACACTGGCACAACAAATGGCTAACATTCCGGCTGTAAGTTTAGTATTGGCCGATGGTACTGTTTATGCTCAAAATGGTAAAATTGAATCTATTAATAGTCAGATAAATACCAATACAGGTTCAGCGAGTTTAAGGGCAACTTTCCCTAACCCTATCGCCTTATTAAAATCTGGCGGAAGTGCATCAGTCAGGATTCCACAGAAAGTTGAAAACGCAATTTTGGTTCCTCAAAAATCTACTATCGATTTACAGGGTAAGAAATTCGTTTATGTTTTGGGTGATTCAGCTAAAATTATCAGTACAGAAATTCAGGTAATGGATTTAGCTAAGGATAAATTTTATGTTGTAACTAAAGGATTAAAAGCAGGCGATAAAATTGTTTTGGAAGGTTTCCAATCGCTAAAAGATGGTGTTAAAATTAAACCTGAAGAAAAGAGTGCTGATTCGGTTTATGCGGAGATCAAATAATAGTAATATAATCAGTGCAATCACACTTATTATCAGTGTAATCAATATTAATTATGTTTAAAAAATTCATAGAAAGACCGGTTTTATCAACGGTAATATCCATTATCATCGTTATTCTCGGTGTTTTAGGTTTAGCCACTTTGCCGGTTTCACAATATCCTGAAATTGCGCCGCCAACAGTGCAGGTTTCAACTTCATACCAGGGTGCAAATGCCGATGTGGTAATGAATAGCGTAGTTGTTCCGCTAGAAGAACAAATAAATGGTGTGGAAGACATGACCTACATGACTTCAACTGCCAGTAATGATGGAACAGCAGCCATAACCATTAACTTTAAATTAGGGACAAATCCGGATTTAGCCGCTGTAAACGTTCAAAACAGGGTAGCGCGGGCAACCAGTTTGCTACCTGCAGAGGTTACCAAATCGGGTGTAATTACCGCCAAAAGACAGGCCAGTAACGTATTGATCTTTGGTCTCTATAGTGATGATCCATCTTACGATCAAAAATTCTTACAGAATTATGCCAACATCAACATCATTCCGCAAATTAAACGTATTAATGGTGTAGGTGATGCAAGTGCTTTTGGAACTTTGGATTATACGATGCGCCTTTGGCTAAAGCCTGATGTGATGGCCACCTATGGTTTAGTTCCAAGCGATGTAAATACTGCATTAGCTGATCAGAACGTAGAGGCTGCTCCAGGTCAGTTTGGTGAACAGGGCGATCAGGCATTTCAATATACCTTAAAATATACCGGAAGATTAAAAGATGAAGCGCAATTTGCAAATATCATCATTAAAACAGCAGATAACGGACAAATCCTTCGGTTGAAAGATATTGCCAGAATCGAATTAGGTGCGCAAAGTTATGCAAGTGCGGTAAGTTTTAATGGTAAGCCTGCATTAGGTATTGCCATTAACCAAACGGCGGGTTCTAATGCGAAAGAGGTTATCGAAAACTCCATTAAAACATTAGATGAAGCACAAAAAACTTTTCCAAAGGGTATCCACTATTCAACATTAGTAAACGTAAATGATTTCCTTGATGCTTCGATCGAAAAAGTAATTCATACACTAATTGAGGCCTTCATCCTGGTATTCTTGGTAGTATTCATTTTCTTACAAGATTTCCGTTCTACTTTAATACCAGCGATTAGTGTTCCTGTAGCGATTATTGGTACTTTCTTTTTCTTAAGTCTGTTTGGTTTTACCATTAACTTATTAACCTTATTTGCGCTCGTACTTGCCATTGGTATTGTGGTGGATGATGCGATCGTAGTAGTGGAGGCCGTTCATGCGAAACTGGATGAAGGTTATACCGATGCTAAAAAAGCTACGATAGATGCAATGGATGATATTAGTGGGGCAATCATATCGATCACACTGGTTATGGCGGCTGTATTTATCCCGGTAAGTTTTATCCAGGGATCTTCAGGCGTATTCTATAAGCAATTCGGTTTAACGCTGGCCATTTCGATTATCTTATCTGCGATTAATGCGTTAACATTAAGTCCGGCTTTGTGTGCAATATTCTTAAAACCACATGCTGATGATCATGGAAAAAAGAAAAACTTCTTGGAGCGTTTTTACGCTGCATTTAATACTTCTTTTGATGCGGTAACCAATAAATATAAAAAATCGGTTAGTTTCCTTTCTCATAAAAAATGGATCGTTGGTTTAGGGATTTTATTCTTTACCGGCGTTTTGGTTTGGACGATGAATACTACGCCAAAAGGTTTCGTACCTAATGAAGATTTGGGAACGATCATGTCTGATATCTCACTACCTGCAGGTACTTCACAAGAGGAAACCAATATCGTGATTGCAAAGATTGACAGCATTGCACATGGTATTCCAGAGATCAAAAATACGTTAAGGGTTGTTGGCCGAAGTTTGATTAGTGGCTCGGGTAGTTCTTACGGGATGGTAATTTCCAGATTAACACCCTGGGATGAGCGTAAAGGCCGGGATGTTAAAGTGATTATTGGCGAGTTGTTCGCCAAAACAGCAAGCATTAAGGGTGCGAAAATTATCTTCTTTGCACCGCCAACTATTCAGGGTTTCGGAACAAGTGGTGGTTTTGAATTTCAATTGCAAGATAAAACCGGTGGAGACATTAAAAAATTCAATGATATCGGAAATGGATTCTTAGCGGCTTTAAGCAAAAGGCCAGAAGTTCAGTATGCCTCTACATCATTCAACCCAAATTTTCCACAATATCAAATTGATGTAAATGTGGCGAAAGTAAAACAAGCCGGTTTAACCGTTGCTGATGTTTTAGGCGTAATGCAAGGTTATTATGGTGGTGTTTATGCTTCCAACTTTAACAAGTTTGGTAAACAATTCAGGGTAATGTATCAGGCTGATGCCCAATACCGTTCAAATGAGCAAACTTTAACCAGAATTTTCGTGCGTAACGGAAGCGGACAAATGGCACCAGTTTCTGAGTTTATCACTTTAACTAAGGTATATGGTCCACAAGCCATTTCACGTTTCAACTTGTTTACTTCGATTTCAGTAACTGGTAATCCAAATCCTGGCTTTAGTTCTGGTGATGCCTTAAAAGCCGTACAAGAAGTTGCTGCACAAACTTTACCAGCTGGTTATGGTTACGAATTCTCAGGTTTATCAAGAGAAGAAATAAGTGGAGGAAGTCAAACAGTATTTATCTTCTTACTTTGTATCATCTTTGTTTACTTCTTACTTGCAGCACAATACGAAAGTTATATTTTACCACTGGCAGTATTAATTTCACTACCTATTGGTTTAGCCGGCGTATTTGTTTTTGATAAAATATTTGGTGTAGATAACAACATTTATACACAAATTACACTAATCATGCTCGTAGGTTTATTAGCCAAAAACGCCATTCTAATTGTAGAATATGCAGTTGATAGAAGGCGAAAAGGGATGAGCATTGTTAATGCCGCAATTGATGGTGCTACTGCCCGTTTACGCCCGATTTTAATGACATCTTTCGCCTTTATTTTAGGTTTATTGCCTTTGATGTTATCATCTGGTGTTGGAGCTGCCGGTAATACATCAATTGGTACCGGTGCAGTAGGTGGTATGTTAATCGGAACATTGTTCGGTGTTTTTGTAATCCCTGCCCTGTTCATTGTTTTTCAAAGTTTACAGGAGAGAATTAGCGGTAAGTCTCCTTTTGAAAAGGGAATTGAAAAAGAACAAACGTCAGAAGAATATGAATTGACTACAAGTCAGAACAAACATTAATTTTTAAGAAAATATGAAACTTAGATATAAGTATTCCATTTTAATCGGCTTCACCATCTTAACCTTAAACGCTTGTGTGACTAAAAAATACGAACGTCCACAGGTTAACAGTGAAGGTTTATACCGGGATAAAAACACAACAGATACGACTACCATGGCAGATTTGCCATGGAAAACATTATTCTCAGATACCACACTTCAATCATTAATCCAACGTGGAATAAACGAAAACCTGGATCTGAAACAAGCCATCGAACGGATTAAAATTTCTGAGGCTACATTGAGACAAAGCCGTGCAGCATTTTTGCCAAGTTTACAGGCCGATGTTTCGGTTACAGATGCCAAACAGGCAGCTGCAGCATTAAATTTTCCGGCAGGAATTAATATCAACCTGGAAACACAAACCTATAGGGCGCAGTTAAGCACCGCCTGGGAAGCAGATATCTGGGGTAAATTAGGAAGCGCAAAGCGTTCTGCATTTGCTACTCTATTGCAAAGCGATGCAGCAAAACGTGCGGTTCAAACGCAGTTAATTGCCACGATTGCCAATAGCTATTATACTTTACTGGCTTTAGATAAACAATTAGCCATTACAGAACAAACAATCAAAATCAGAAGGCAAGATGTAGAAACCATGAAAGCTTTGAAAGAAGGTGCAGTGGTAAATGGTGCAGCCGTAGTTCAAAGTGAAGCCAATTTATACGCTGCAGAGGTAACACTCCCAGACTTGAAAAGAAGTATTAAGGAAGCAGAAAATGCATTAAACATTGCATTGGCACAAGCACCGGGAACAGTGAATCGTACTACTTTAGATCAACAAGTGGCATTTTCAAATTTACAAACAGGCGTTTCTGCTCAGTTATTGCAAAACCGTCCGGACGTTATTGCTGCTGAATTTGGTTTTAGAGCGGCATTTGAAAACACCAATGTGGCTAAAACCTATTTCTACCCTGCTTTAACTCTAACTGCGGCTGGCGGTTTAACCAGTTTGCAACTGAGTAACTTTTTCGACAATTCCATTTTTTATAATTTAGTTGGTGGGTTAACACAACCAATTTTTGCTAAAGGCGCTAACAAAGCTCGTTTAACCACTGCTCAGGCAAATCAACAAATTGCTTTTTATACCTTTCAGCAAACGCTTTTAACCGGCGGACAAGAAGTATCTAATGCTTTGTATGCCTACCAAACTGCAGAAGAAAAAGAAGTAACCAGAGCAAAACAAATAGCATCATTAACCAAAGCCGTAGATTTTACTAAAGAGTTATTGCGCTACAGTTCGGCAACAAATTATACTGACGTGTTAACATCAGAGCAAAGTTTGTTAACAGCTCAGCTAAGCGGAATTAATGATAAATTACAAAAGCTACAGTCGGTTGTAAATTTATACCGTGCTTTAGGTGGCGGATGGAAATAATCCATTCCCTCCTAAACGAAAAAAGCATCATGGGAATCCATGATGCTTTTTTCGTTTAGGCAAATTTTATTACTTGTACATTCCTTTGTTATCGATAAAACTGATCACTTTTTCAGGAAGGAAAAACTGCACGTTTTTATTGTCTTTTATAGATTTACGGATGAAGGTGGAGGAAATCTCCATTAGCGGTGTATCAGTAAAAATAATGGAAGGGCGATTTTCCCATTCTCTAACATCAGCACCAGGCCGGGGATAAACATAAATCTGATAATTATTCAACAGCACCTCATAATTTTTCCACTTCTTAAAAGAAACCAAATTATCTGCTCCCATTATCAATACAAATTCTTTGGAAGGAAATTTTTCGTGCAGATAAGTTAAGGTATCTATAGTGTAAGATGGTTTTGGCAGATTAAATTCAATATCACTCACCCTGATATTTTCAGTGTTTTCTGTAGCCAGGTTAGCCATCTCTAACCGATCATACATATTGGCGAGGCCACTTTTTTCTTTTAAAGGATTATGAGGAGAAACTACCAGCCACACCTCATCGAGTTCAGTATGATTAGCCATATAGTTGGCTATAATTAAATGTCCGGTATGGATTGGGTTATAAGAACCGAAGAAGAGGCCTGTTTTCAGTTTACGGTTTTCAGTGTTGTTGATCGTCATTGCGAGGCTGGGTTGAGGGAGCCGAAGCAATCTATTTCCAAGATGAGATTGCTTCACCCTTGTGCGCTGTTCCGTCGCTGCAGTTCGCAATGACGGATTTATTTTATTGAATTATCTCTAATTTGACTATAGAATTGAAAATAAAAATTAGACGATTCTATATAAGTTACTTATTAAGAAACTCGCTTACCAACCGCTCTGCTTGTGCACAAGCCTCTGTTAAATCAAAGTTTTTTAAGATCACATCAAACTTATCTGCGTAAAGCAATTCCTTTTCAGCCTTGATAAAACGTTCCTGAAGTTTTTCCTGGCTATCCGTTCCCCGACCACTCAAACGCTCTTTCAAAACCTCTAAAGATGGTGGCTGAACAAAAATAGCCAAGGCATCTTCTTCATATTTTCTTTTTAAACGAATGCCACCTTCAACATCAATATCAAAAATAACGTGCTGGTTGTTTTCCCAGATGCGTTCAATTTCAGAACGCAAGGTGCCGTAAAAAGTTCCATTATAAACTTCTTCAAACTCAACAAATTCCTGGTGGGCTACTTTATGTAAAAATTCTTCCTTTGTAATGAAATAATAATCATTTTCGTGGGTTTCATCACCTCTTAGCTCTCTCGTTGTAGCAGAAATTGAAAAGCTCAGTTCTGGAAACTTTTTTAAGAGATGATGTACAATTGTAGTTTTACCAGCTCCTGATGGTGCCGAAAATATGATTAGTTTACCTTGTTTCATTTTTTTAAGACTAAAGATCAAAGCCAAAAGATCAAAGCTTTAGTACTTTGAGCTTCAAGCTTTAAGCTTTCTATAATACGTTAAGTAATTGTTCTTTAATTTTTTCTAATTCTTCTTTCATTCCCACCACAAATTGTTGCATTTGAGCATCATTTGCTTTTGCACCCATGGTATTGATTTCCCGTCCAATCTCTTGAGAAATAAAACCTAATTTTTTACCATTGGCTTCTTTACTCGTTAATGTTTGAAGAAAATAATCACAATGACTTTTTAACCTGGTTTTTTCTTCAGTAATATCAATTTTATCGATATAATAAATCAACTCCTGTTCAAAACGATTCTGATCTATATTCACTTTACCAACGGCATCATCCAGAAACTGTGCAAATTTATCTCTGATGGCAGTAATCCTTCTAGGTTCTAATTCTTCAACTGATTTAAAATAGCCTAAAATATTGGTAATTCTAAGTTCAAGATCTGCTTTTAAAACAGCACCTTCATCAGCTCTGAACTTATTGAAATTGGTTAAAGCCGAAGTGAATAATTGATATAAATTATTCCATTCGTCCTCGCTCACACTTTCCTCTTTATAACTAATTACATCCGGAAAAGTTAATGCGGTTTGCAATAAATTACTGCTTCCGGCATTTAGCTGATCATTAACAGCAATGAGTTGGTTATAATAATGGCTAAGCAAAGCAGTATTAATAGTTGCGCCGGTAATTTCGCCACCAGCACGTTCAACATTAATGCTTAAACTCACCTTTCCACGCTCGATGTCTTTGCTGCATACATTACGCAGAATCAATTCTTTATCAGAAAAGGCTTTGGGATATTTTAAGTTTAGCTCAAGGAATTTACTATTGAGCGATTTGATTTCGACACTATACTTTGCATTTGCATAATCGGCTGTGGCTAAGCCGTATCCTGTCATGGATTTTATCATGCGCAAAGATAGAAAAATTAGTTTAGAGTTTGCAGACAGCTGCCCTATGTTTGCAAACTCTAAATTATATTACTCCAGCAAATTTTATGACATACCTTAACGTTATTTAACAAATAAGAAGCTTAACAAATACTAATTTTATAGAAAAAAATGCATGTTGAGCATAGCATAATGTATTCTAAAAGCGTTATTTAATATGAAAACATATTCTTATCAATGAGCATTGGAAATGATATTCATGATTAGCTATCTGTTCCACGTAAATTTATAACGAACTACAAACAACAAAATTAATCTGCTGTTAGACTAGAATACTGAAAGAAAACATACTTTTACAGCAAAACAAATTGGATTGAAGCATTTTTAGATCCTATTGAAGCCTTAACAAAATTTCAGGATTAGAAAATGCTTACGATAAATTTGAACTATAAATAAACATACCTAATGAAGATTTTTAAACTGTCATTGCTACTTCTTTTGCTTATGCTCACTGGTAGTATGCTTAAGGCGCAAGACCTGATTATCAAAGGCGTTGTTTTTGAGAAGGGAACAAATATAAGGGTTGCATTGGCAGAAATAACTAACCAAAGAACCCAACTTGGCGTTGGCAGTAATGATTTAGGCTTTTTTCAAATTCAGGCTCGTGTAGGCGATACACTCCAGATTACTAAGAGAAGTTTAAATGACCAGCAGATAGTTGTTCGTGGTACACAAGATATTTTGATTTATCTGGTAAGAGGTAGTACCATGCTGGATGAGGTAACTATTGTTGGAAACACTAAAAAACAAGATCTAGAAGATTTAAAAAGAGATTTCAGAAATAAAGGTGTTTATAATGGTGGAAAATCTTCAGTTCTGTCTTCAGTTTTCCATCCTTTAAATGGCCTGTATAATCTAATTGGTAAGGACCCAAAGAACGCACGCAGATTTAATCGTTATGCTGATAATGAGTTAAAACAAACGCAAATCGATCAGTATTTTAATGGCACTATCATTCAGAACAATACAGATTTAAGGGGAAAAGATCTGGAAACGTTTATGCTTAATTATCGACCTGATTTTGAAAAAGCGCAGCACTGGAACGTTTATGACTACATTAAATATATTAAGGAATCTGCAAAGAAATTTGAAGAAAATCCGGTAAAAACGAATGATTTAAAGCCTTAATTAGATAGATAAAGCTTCGCAGGCTTTCTCTGCCGCTAGCTTTTCAGCATTTTTCTTATTGTAATCTCTACCAGTACCAAATTTTTCACCTTCCACTAAAGCACTGATAGTAAAAAGCTTTGCACTTTCACCTTCACCATTTTGAACCAATTCAAACATGACATCTTTACCATGGCGTTGGCACCACTCAATCAATTTACTTTTAAAATTGGTTTCGGTAAGTTCCAGGGTATGAATGTCGATGTGTGGCTTAACAATCCTTCGCAATAAGAATTCCTTGGTGAAATTATAGCCTTTATCCATATAGATTGCACCAATAATAGCTTCAAAAGCATCGCCCAGCATAGAATTATGTTTGGTTTGAATGCTTACAGATCTTTGATCAAATTCAATCATCTTATCAAAACCTATCTTTTTTGCAAGCTGGTTCAGGTTTGCCCTATTTACAATCTTTGACCGCATCTCAGTTAAAAAACCTTCCTCTTTATAAGGATAATGTTTAAAAAGCAATTCAGCAATTACTGATCCAAGTACGGCATCGCCCAGAAATTCAAGACGTTCATTGCTACTTCTACTGCCATTTTTTAAAACTTTTGCTACAGAACGATGCCTGAACGCCATTTTATAAAGGGTGACATTTCCTGGTACAAAGCCTAAGATATTTCGTAGCTTTTTAACAAACTCCTTTTCAGGAGAGAGATAAAGTTTATATAATTTTAATATCGGCATTAAATAAATAACACAATTAACGGCTAATGAGCATATTTAACTAAGTTATCTATTTTTACTTAGCATACAAAATTATATAACAAGGCTATTTTAATTAATCTTCGTATTTTTTGAAGATAACTGAAGCATTGTGGCCACCGAAACCAAAAGTATTACTTAGCGCTGCCCTAACTTCACGTTTTTGAGCTTTGTTGAAAGTAAAATTTAATTTCGGATCAAAAGCAGGATCATCTGTAAAGTGATTAATTGTTGGAGGAACAATATCATTTTTAACAGCTAGAATTGCGGCAATAGCTTCAACAGCACCAGCAGCCCCCAAAAGGTGACCTGTCATTGATTTGGTAGAACTGATGTTTAATCGGTAAGCATCTTCGCCAAATAATGTACCTATGGCTTTGGTTTCACTAATATCACCAAGTGGTGTAGAAGTACCATGCACATTGATATAGTCAATATCAGCAGTTGTCATTCCTGCATCTTTAAGCGCATTTGTCATCACCATTCTGGCACCTAAACCTTCAGGATGTGGCGCGGTGATGTGATTAGCATCAGCACTCATTCCTCCTCCAACCAGTTCAGCATAAATTTTTGCGCCTCTGGCTTTAGCGTGTTCAAGTTCTTCCAGGATAATGGTCCCTGCACCTTCTCCTGCTACAAATCCATCACGATCCTTATCAAAAGGACGGGAAGCCGTTGCCGGATCATCATTACGTGTAGATAGTGCATGCATGGCATTGAAACCACCCATTCCTGCTTCATTAATAATGGCTTCGGAACCACCACTGATAATAACATCTGCCATACCCAAGCGGATATAGTTAAATGCATCAATCATAGCATTGGTTGATGAAGCACAGGCAGAAACAGTTGCAAAATTTGGCCCACGCAAGCCATACTTGATTGAGATATGCCCTGGAGCAATATCTATAATCATTTTAGGAATAAAAAATGGATTATATCTTGGTGTGCCATCTCCTTTTGCAAAATTAGAGATTTCATCCAAGAATGTTTTTAATCCACCTATGCCAGCACCCCAGATTACGCCGATTCGGTTAGTATCTAATTTTTCAAAATCAAAACCACCGTCCTTCACAGCCTCATCTGTAGCTACTAAAGCATATTGTACAAATGGATCAAGCTTACGAGCTTCCTTTTTCTCCAAAAAATCTTCCGGATTAAAGTTTTTCACCTCGCATGCAAACTTAGTTTTGAACTTTTCAGTATCAAAACCTTTAATAGGAGCAGCGCCACTCACCCCATTAGTCAATCCTTCCCAAAACTCAGGAACATTATTGCCTATAGGAGTGAGCGCACCCAACCCTGTTACTACTACTCTTTTTAATTCCATTTATACTGAAAAAGCGTAATTCTATTTAACGTTTTTTTCCAAATAAGCAATTGCTTGACCAACTGTACCGATGGTTTCAGCCTGATCATCAGGAATAGCTACATTAAATTCTTTTTCAAATTCCATAATCAATTCTACGGTATCTAAAGAATCTGCACCCAAATCGTTGGTGAATGAAGCCTCTGGCGTAACTTCGCTTTCGTCAACACCTAGTTTTTCTACGATAATAGCCTTAACTCTTGAAGCAATATCAGACATAATTTTATAATTTAATGGTTAAATAATTCTGTGCAAAGAAAAATAAATTCTTACAATTTTCAAATGTTTTTATTTCACTACCTTAATTTGGCTCTGAAATAACAAGCGAATATAGAATTAGTTTTTTAATTTCGTTCTGTAAATAATTTATTTCGATTTGAACAGAACTTACCTGAAATTAACCTTAGACCTTGATTTTATACTCATTGCGATTACAGCACCACTAAAGGACTACGTGTTGTGCCACAAAATTAATACGCGATTGAACACGCAATTCGAAAAAATAGAAGACCATGAAATATTTTTCAACATTGATCAGCCTGCCTGGGCCTTCTCTAAATATTACTTTTTTGTAGAACAAGGCGAAATAGAATACTATCTGATTAGCAATAGAAGCAGCGACGGACTGCTTGTTCCGGAGATGGGAAATGTGGATTTTTTCATCATTATAAAAGAATTTATTGATCAGGAAGATTTGAATTATTTAATCAACGGACTCAACAAACTACCTGATATACAGGTAGCTGCAAAAATAGACCCCACTAAACTGAAGAGCAAGGAGAATTTGGTAATATAAAAATTATATACTTGGTGTATTAAATACACTATATTTGAGGGTTACAAACGACGAAACAAAGAACAAAATATATAAAACTTAATGCAGTTTAATTATTTTTAATAATAATTAGCGCTACAATTAACTGCATTGTTAAAATCAATTAATTAAATGAAACCTTTTCATTCGAGAACCAAAATTGTTGCCACGCTTGGGCCCGCATCAGCAAAACCAGATGTATTATATAGTATGTTTAACGCGGGTTTAGACGTTTGCCGTTTAAACTTTTCACATGGATCTCAGGCAGATCACCAGGCCGTTTTAGATACCATTAAAGATCTGAACAAAAAATACGACTATAATGTTGGTATCCTTGCCGATTTACAAGGCCCAAAAATTCGTATTGGTTTAGTAAAAGAAGGTGGTATTAACCTGATTAATGGTAAAACCACTGTAATTACCACCAACGAATGTATTGGTAATGAGGAACGCATTTATATAACTTACCAAAGTTTTCCTCAGGATGTACAAGCTGGCGAGATTATCCTTTTGGATGATGGCAAGCTGCAAATGAAAGTAATTTCTACCAATTTAAAAGATGAAGTTGTTTGCGAAATTGTTCATGGAGGTATCTTAACTTCAAGAAAGGGCGTAAACCTTCCTAATACAAAAGTTTCTATCCCATCGTTAACTCCAGAAGATCGGGAGAATTTAGAATTCGTTCTTGAAAATGATGTGGAATGGATTGGTTTATCATTTGTTCGTAAAGCAGATGATATTATCGAACTTAAAAAAATCATTGCTGAACGTGGTAAAACGGCCCGCGTAATTGCTAAAATTGAAAAACCAGAAGCAATTGCCAATATCGATGAGATTATTGCAGTTTCTGATGGTATTATGGTTGCCCGTGGTGATTTGGGTGTTGAATGTCCGATGGAAGAAGTTCCATTGTTACAGAAAATGATTGTGGCTAAATGTAGAGCTGCATCTAAGCCTGTAATTGTTGCAACTCAAATGTTAGAAAGCATGATTACTACTCCTCGCCCTACCCGTGCGGAAGTGAATGATGTGGCTAACTCAGTTTTAGATGGTGCAGATGCGGTAATGTTAAGTGGTGAAACTTCTGTTGGAGAGTTTCCATTAATCGTAATTGAAACGATGCAGAAAATTATTCAGAACATTGAACAAAACAACTATCCATTTAACCCTGATAAATTTTTAAAGCCAAAATCGCCATCGTTCTTGAGTGATGCGATTTGTGATTCGGCTTGTTTCTTAGCTAAACAGACGAATGCAGTTGGTATTGTTTCAATGACATTAAGTGGCTATACAGCTTTTGAAATTTCAAGTCACAGACCAGAAGCTTTAACCTTTATTTTTACCAGCAACAGATCTTTATTAAACGCAGTTAGTTTACTTTGGGGTGTTAGGGGTTTCTACTATGACAAATGGGAGAGCACGGACAATACCATCATTGAGGTTAACGAGTTCTTAAAAAGCAAGAAACTGGTTAAACAAGGTGATATTATTATTAATACTGCCGCGATTCCAATTGACGCAAAGGGCAAAACGAATATGTTAAAAATCACAGTGATTGATTAATCATTAAATATTTAAGACTAAACGCCTTGTACTGCAAGGCGTTTTTTTTTGCTTTATTTTTTCCTAATGGTATGAAGATCAATGTTAATTAGAAAGGATTTCCACCCCTAATCCAATCTTTTTAAAGCGTTCTAGGCTTTGATTCTACCAAACATGAAGAGATACCTAATAAACCCGGCACAGCTACTATATTCACCCCTATTAATTACTCAACGCTTTTACTTCTTCAAGAAATTAATTATTAAGATTTTTAATGTTTAGGTGACTAAAATATAAGTTTTTTGATTCTTTAAATTATTAATGTAAATCTCAATAAAAACTATATTTTTGCACTCCACTAAAAAACGGAGAGGTGTCAGAGTGGTCGATCGAGCACGCTTGGAAAGCGTGTGTACTGCAAGGTACCGCGGGTTCGAATCCCGCCCTCTCCGCACTAATAAGCTGATTATTTAACTTGATTTTCGCTCCCAGTTAAATTATTCACAATAACACTCAATGAGTTATAAAATATCAGCTAAAAAAATGATTGGTTATGCAAATAAACGAGATATAGTTTCTATGTTTGCATCCTCGAAAGAGAAGAGGTTCAACTTTAAACTGAACAGAAGGAGTGGTAGTTCAGCTGGTTAGAATGCCTGCCTGTCACGCAGGAGGTCGCGGGTTCGAGTCCCGTCCATTCCGCAACAAAAGCCTTAACTTGAAAAAGTTGAGGCTTTTGTTTTTACAAAAATTTCATAGATTTATTAAGATTAGCCCGGTAACTATCCGATACAGGAATCAGGTTTTTGTCGAGAATTAATGTCTTCCCCTCAATGCCGTCTATTTTATTTAAGTTAATGATAAAAGAGCGGTGCACCCGCAAAAAGACTTGAGGCAACTTAGTTTCAATATTCTTTAATGAGGAGTGAATGGAGTAATCGATATTTCCAATCAATTGAATCTTAACATAGTCACCAATGGCTTCAAAATACAAAATATCTACAACTTTTACCCTGCGTACAATATTAGAATCCCTGATAAATATAAACTCTGGAAGCTGTGTATCGCTACTGGTCTGATATTTATGATTAGCTGATTTAGCTTTTTCAATGGATTTTAAAAATCTGGCTGGTGAAATGGGCTTAAGTAAAAAATCGACAACATTTAGGCTGAAGGCCTCAACAGCATGTTCTGCCACAGATGTAGTGAAAATAATTAGTGGGGGCTTATCTTCCAGAATTTTTGCCAGTTCAAGTCCACTCATACCGGGCATCATAATGTCAAGAAAAATAATGTCGACCTGATTGTTCATAATATGATGATGCGCTTCCATTGCATTTTCACATTCAGCAACAAGCACAAGTGAACTATCCATGGCTATTAATTTTTTAAGCAGGAGTCTAAAAACCTGGTTATCATCAACAATTAAGCAATTCATTAAATACATATTATACTAACATACATAATACGTTTACAACGAAAGAATATCTTCATCATAAATCTATTTGCAGCCATAATACCTTCAACACTATAGCTAGCTTTTTATATTAGCCTTTAATGATGAACTAAAAATAAGCTTGGTTTACCAGAACTGTAATCATCCATTTATAGCTGATCAACTAACTTCTAAAGCAAGCAATTTATCCCCAACTTATGGTCTTATACCTCACCTTAGGCATTGGTTTAATGCATAGAGTTTTACAAAAATACCTTAATATTTTACGATCTTAAATTCGGTTCTTCTATTGGCCTGATGTTCAGCCACAGAGCATGCAACCCCATTCTTACATCTGTTTAACAATTGAGTTTCACCATAACCTTTAGCCTTCATCCTACTTCTGTCAATACCTCTGCTTACTAAATAGTTCACAGCAGATTGTGCCCTTCTTTGTGAAAGATCTATGTTGTAAATATCTACGCCTCGGCTATCTGTATGCGATCCCATTTCAATTTCGAGCGTGGGATTATCCCTCATGATCCGAACCGTTTCATCTAAAATTTTGGCAGCATCTGGTCTGATATTGTCTTTATCAAAATCATAATGAATATTCTTAATTTCGATCTTGGTTCCTACCACAAAGAGCGGCTGTAAATACAAGTTTACTTCCAGCGTATCAGACTTTGTTAAACCAACAGTAGTTACACGTGCAGAGTCGCTGTAATATCTGGTTTTTTGACCAAGCAGGGTATAATTCGTATTTCCATCTAGTTCGAAAAAGTATTTTCCAGAATCTGCTGTTAATTGTTTGCCGACAACCCTACGTGCATCGGCCATAAGTGTTACATCAGTTAGCGGGAGTATTGCTCCCGTGGTTTTATCAAATGTAACTCCTTTTAAAGCGAGAATGATTTTTGGTTTTTGAATACCAAAACTATAAATATCATCATTACCTTTTCCCCCCTTCCGGTTAGAAGACAGGTAACCTGTTCCCAGATCTGCTGAAGGTAAAGACATTCTTATAAAGGCAAAATCATCACCAGGTGAATTAATGGGGTAATGCAGATTGATTGGGTTAGCCCAATTATTCTGTTCTCCTTTTGCAACGAATATATCCAATCCACCCATACCTGGTAAACCATTGCTGGAATAGTATAGCAGGCCATCTACACCTATTTCTGGAAACATCTCGTTGCCAATGGTGTTTATATTCTTACCAGCATTTTCAGGCTTGCCCCAGCTGCCATCACTCTGTAAGGAACTGTACCATATATCGGTATCACCTATGCTGCCTGGCATATCTGATGAAAAATACAAAGTTTTCTCATCAAGACTTAAACAAGCCTGCCCAAGTGAGTATTTGGATACGTTATTAAATGGAAAAGGTTTCATCTCCCACTGAGTTCCTTTTTTCGTATAAATCAAAAGTTCAATGTTATTTGTTCTAAACTTTCTATTTCCAACCTTTTCAATTTCGCTATCCTTTTTACCTACATATGTACGAGACACAAAAAGCATATCTCCCGCCCTATTAGTTACAATAGGACCAATATGATAAGTTCCAACATTGTAGGAAGTAACATCAAGCAGAGGGGTGCTGAGTTCCCTATTTTCAGCCATGTCAGCCTTAAAAATTCGAAGATAAGGATTGCCGGTTCTTCCTGATATTTTAATGGATTCGCTTGTTTCAGCTTCTCCGGTATAGTAAGCATGACCAATCATCGGAAATACACTGAACTCAGCATGTGCAGTATTTACAGAAGCTTCATTCTTAATCACATGAGCTGTGGGCTTAGATAACCATACTTGTGCAGAATCACATCCTATGATATCATTAAGTACCCTTTTTTGATCACCAGTTTTTTGAGCATAAGTTTCAAATACCTTCTTTGCTTCCTTGTAACGAAGATTCGATTTAAGTACGGCACCATAAGTCAGTAAATTTTCATCTTTACTTTCAGGAAAGGTAACCAATCTGGAAAACCAATTTTCAGCTGCTTCGTAATCATTCATCTCATAATAACAATAAGCCAATTTTTCAATATCTGCCATTTTTGGACTTTTTACATCCACAAGTTTAAGATAGGCTGGAATCGCCTGAGCATAGTCGTAACTGTCATACTTAAGTTTTGCCCTTTCCCTTAGAGAAAGTTGCTCCTGCGTTTTGCCTTCATTACAAAAAAGCATTGCAGCAAAAAGAGGAAGTAAGATGTATTTTAAATTTATATTCATGACTTACACTGATTATTATAAAGGATTAAAAGAAGCGTGGACTAAGCAAGCGGTTCAACTTTGACGGGAAGGTTAAGCCAAGTGTAATTTCATGTGAGCCATTTTGTACACTACTCAACCCGCTGGTGATATAGTCATAAGAATAGCCTATCCTAAATCGATTGGAAGCATAGAATTGTACAATACCTGATATGGAATTGGAATTACTTAACGTTTGACCATTTCTAAATTCTTTATTCCAAAGATTTACACCAGTACGTAACCCGCCACCTATCCAAAATTTATCAGCAAACACGAACATTGCATTAAGATCTAAACTGCTTGGCCCCTTAAAATCTTCTTTCCATAATAAACTTGGTCTGAGTTTTAATCCTTCTGATAGTTCAAACAAAGCACCAGTCATAATATAATAATGACGTTTTCGCTTGATGTTTTCCTGTGTCGCGGTGTCCCAGTGTTGCCCATGATCTAAGAAGTCCGCTGGCAGCAACTATAAGCATAACCCAACTACTTAAAAGTGCTGATTTAACAGAGGAAGAGCACAAATTGCTAAATCTGTTGGAGACTTCCAGTATACAATCTTTAGAGATGATTAGTGATTTACTTAATATCAACACCAACTCTATCAATATGAAAACAGAATTGGTAGAATTGAATTCACTGGTTGCGTACTGTATCAGTTTGCTGCAGTTTAAAGCTCATGAGAAAGCACAAAATTTGATTTTTACAGGTATAAATGTTACGATAAAGGCGAATGGAGGAAAAATTTGGCGGGTAGTGAGTAACTTAATTGTTAATGCAATTAAATTTAGTCCAATTGGTGCAGATATAGAAATTCTGATGACCAAAAGTGATAACGAGGTTTTAGTAAAAATCAGCGACCATGGCATTGGGATTCCGATGGATCATAGAGAAAAAATCTTCGATATGTTTACGGATACCAAGCGTGAGGGCACCTCAGGTGAGCATTCTTTTGGTATTGGTCTAGCTATCTCCAAACAAATTGTGGAAGCACATCATGGCGACATCTGGTTTGAAAGTAAGGTTGATGAGGGGAGTATATTTTATGTTTCCTTGCCGCTGGCCGATCATGCTTACACGAAAGCATAAACTAGCTTAAATATAGGGAGAATAAAAAACCCCTATCCGCCTATCGGCACCTTTCCCCTGAAAGGGAAAGGGCGAGAGAAACTCTAAAAAGAGATTATGCTCCTGCTGTTTAAATACCCAGAATTCCCCTCTAGAGGGGTGTCCGCAGACCGGGGTGGTTTTTTGTTTACTTCATAAAACGCAAAGTTATCCTGTTAAAGAAGTTTTATTAACTCTGAGTTAGATTAATAATATGCGCTACAATACTATTCAAACAGGTTATTTATATTTCAACCACCCTGCCCTTTGGGCACCCTCCGATGCATCGGAGGAATGGCAAAATACCCGGATTTCCTTTAAAAAGAGATTATGCTCCTGCTGTTTTAAGCATCCAGAATTCCCCTCTGGAGGGGTGGTCGCAGACCGGGGTGGTTTTTTGTTTACTTCATAAAACGCAAAGTTATCTTGTTAAAAAAGGATTATTAATATTCTGAGTTAGATTAATCATATGCCTTACCATACCATTTGAACAGGTTATCGCCATTAGTTAACCCCTATCCGCCTATCGGCACCTTTCACCTGAAAGGGAAAGGGCGAAAAAACACTGAGGCATTAAAATCAATCAATTATCGAATTCAGATTAAAATTACATGATGCCAATATAGAAGGCTTAATCAATAATGGCATATTAGTTGCGATTCTAAACCTTTAGCATCATTAACCTTTTTTATACATGCGCATATCCCCTTTGATAATAAGCTATTTCCTATTCTTTATGATATCAAGCATTGCAGCAACAAGTCAGGATTTACCACAACAAACACTGTATCCCTGGAAAAGTAAGTCTGGCCTGATTGGCTTTTGTGATCAAGACAATCAAATCAAGATCTCCCCTCAATATGAAGATGCCAGTCTTTTCACGAATGAGTTTTCTATTGTACAAAAGAATGGGAAAAATGGCGTAATAGATAAAACGGGAGCGGTTAAACTGGATGATGAATACGACAGAATTGAACTTGTGGCAATTGGAAAAGAAACCCTGGCAATTACCAAGCGAACATATAATGCCTGGTGGAAGATCCAAAAATGGAAAATTTTCCCTGGTTTTTCAGTTATGGGCGGAACCAATGATAAAAGATGGTTTAATACGGATGTGCCGAGAATAAATTGGAGGGTTATTTTGCTCCGTAATAATCAAACGATCATCAACTCCAATCACAATCCATATGAATATCCTTATCCCTCATCAGGTATCCGAAGTTTTCAGGATAAAATTTTAATTAATGATCAATTATATCAAATAGGTAAGGAAAAGATTCGGCTAGTTTGTGATAATATCACTGCTATTTTTGCAAATGCTACCTTGTTACAAAAAAAGGGCAATTCATATCAGATTTTAGATCAGCATCTTCAACCATTAAACAATGATACTTTCAAAATTCCTGCAGTGATAACCGTAGAAGTGAACGGATATCAACAGGAAATAAAAACGGAAAGAATAGACGGGGGTATCAGCGTGAAATTAAACTTTATACAAAACCAGGATCAACATGTTTTTATCTATCCGGATTTAAACAAAGTCTTTCCTAAAAAAATAGCTCCATATTTTGATCAAAAAATAGCCGCATCTTCCATCTTTGAACATGCATCAATGATCTATTCCATACCCAATAGCCCCTATTTTATCATTCGGAGTAATGTTAAAAATAAATCAGCATTTTATATCCTTCACCAAAACGGCACATGGGAAAGCGACCGAAAAAAAACAAAAGACTTTATCATCAATTCCAATGGGGGCAAATTAATGTATCCTGATGCAAGTGATTTGGGTATTGAACGTGCATTATCTACCAGCTTTAACATCAAGAGAGTTGAACAGATCCATGCGAATAAATCATGGTTTTTAGTTACAGGAAGCAGTAAAAATGGCACTGAAACTCGATCAGGAATCTTTGATACAACCAATCAAAATTGGATCTTGCCAATGGAATATACTAGTCTGAATGAATTAACAGCCTACCCAAATTTATGGCGCTTTGAACTTGAGAACGAAAGCGATTTTAGAAAGAAAAAATTTGGATTGATCGACGTATCTACAAAAAAGATAGCGGTTAGCCCTCAATACAATAGCTTGGATGCCGATGCAAAAGCAGGCATTTTCAATGGAGAAAAATGGGATTACTTTTATATTAATCCATTAACTGGTACAGCATATAAAGAGTAAGTTTCACTAAATAAAAGGGAGTGAATATCGTATTTTATTATTTTGAACAGCCTGTGTTTCACACACAACGTTAACGAAGAAAAAATAGCAAATGCGCAGATTTTTCGTAAGAACAAAGTTGTGTGGCTACAATAAGCCCATCTATTACCTGAAAATAGAGATGCCGATAGGGGTTTAATTCACTATCAATTTGGATAAAAGATTCAAAGATTCCTCCACTGCGGTCGGAATGACGATTTCTCCGAGTGGGATTTATTTTTCATCGCACTTTCCCTTTCAGAGGAAAGGGTTCCGATAGGCGGTATAGGGGTTATTTTCCCTACTCCACTGTCATTCAGAGCGTAGCGAAGAATCCCCGCGTTTATAACCACTTCCTTCATTTTACTAACCAACCTTTTTTCGCACTTTCCGCTTGATTAGAAAAGCACCAATAGGCGGATAAGAGACCTTTTTTTTTTGTATCAGCATTAATACTTAGCAGTTCATAAAACAGTGCTAATTTTATTGCCCGAGACTAACAAAGATGATGAATAAATATTGGCTTACCCTTACAGCCTGCGCAGTGGCTGTTACTGCTAACGCTCAGAAAAAAACTTTCACCGCTCAAGATTATGCAAGAGCAGAAAGTTTCATGAGTTATAATACTTCAAAGTTTATTGACAATTTGATTTCGCAGCCGAATTGGCTGGCAGGCGATCAATTCTGGTATACTAAAAAATCAGCCAAAGGCGCTGAAAACTACCTGGTAGATCCCATTAAAAAAACAAAAACTTTAACAACTGCCTATGGAAATGATGCTTCACCTGCGGCCGGAAGAAGAAGGGGTGGCGGAAGTGAAGTAATCTCGCCAGATGGCAAAAAAGCCATTCTGATTAAAGATTATAACCTGTATGTTAAAGATGTAGCCAGTGGAAAGTTGACACAGCTTACTACCGATGGGATAAAAGATTATGGTTATGCTACCGATAATGCCGGCTGGAAACACAGTAATGCTCCAATCTTACGTTGGTCGCCGGATTCGAAAAAAATTGCCACCTTTCAGCAAGATCAGCGCAACTCAAACGATATGTATCTCGTGACCACCAATGTGGGTGCTCCAAAATTAGAGGCCTGGAAATATCCTTTACCTGGCGATAAACAAATTCCTACCATTAGAAGGGTAATTATTAATGTGGAAACTCCAAAGGTAATTTCATTAAACATACCTGCTGATCCTCATCGGGCCACATTGAGTGATGACATATCAAGTAGTGGTACATTTGACGATATCGACTGGAAAGCGGATGGTACAGAACTGGCTTTCGTTTCTACATCTCGTGATCATAAAAATGAAAAATTCCGAATCGCAAATGCAACAACTGGCTCGGTAAGGGAAGTATTCGAAGAAACGGTTAAAACACAATTTGAATCTGGTCAGGGCGAAATTAATTGGCGATACTTACCTGATTCCAAAGAAATTATCTGGTATTCTGAACGCGATGACTGGGGCCATTTATATCTTTATGATGCCACTACTGGCAAAGTAAAAAACCAGATTACAAAAGGCAATTGGGTACTAACCCGTTTAATTAAGGTTGATTCGAAAAGCCGTACCGTTTATTTTATGGCTAATGGTCTGGATAAAATTAATCCCTATTTTGCACATCTCTATAAAATTGGCCTCGACGGAAAAAACCTAACAGATTTAACACCTGAACCAGGCAACCATGCGGTAAGTTTATCGCCATCTGAAAAATATTTTATTGATAGCTATTCTCAACCAGATGTACCTGCAAGCATTGTTTTCCGAAACATCGACGGAAAAATGATTACGCCGATAGAAAAAACAGATGTATCCAGATTAGCGGCAACAGGCTGGAAAGCACCAACACCTGTTTCGGTTAAAGCAGATGACCATAAAACAGACATATATGGTTTAGTTTTTACGCCAACCAAAATGGATGCAGGCAAAAAATATCCGGTAATCGATTACATTTATCCGGGTCCACAAGGGGGTAGTGTAGGCAGCTGGGGGTTTTCAGCCTCTCGTGGAGATCATCAGGCATTGGCAGAATTAGGCTTTATCGTCATTTTGATGGAAGGTACTAGTAATCCTAACCGTTCAAAAAGTTTTCACGACATGAGTTATGGCAATATGGCCATTAACACCTTGCCTGATCAAATTGCCGCCATTAAACAATTGGCTGCAAAATATCCGATTGATACGACTAAGGTAGGTATTTGGGGGCATTCGGGCGGTGGTTTTGCCACTGCAGCGGCCATGTTCCGCTATCCTGATTTTTTTAAAGTGGGCATCGCTGAATCAGGAAATCACGACAACAGGAATTATGAGGATGATTGGGGCGAGCGTTATAATGGTTTAGCAGAAAACGCCGATTACGAAGCTCAGGCTAATCAGAACTATGCCAAAAACTTAAAAGGAAAATTAATGCTTGTGCATGGTATGATGGATGATAATGTACCACCATACAACACGCTATTAGTAGTAGAAGCTTTAGAAAAGGCAAATAAATCATTCGATTTGGTCATCTTCCCGAATAGTGCACATGGTTATGGATCTTATTCTCCTTATATGATGAGGCGTAGATGGGATTATTTTGTTCAGCATCTTTTAAATGCAGAACCGCCTAAAGATTACAAAATGCAAGGCACTGTTGTTCAATAAAGTTTAAGGTCTCGAAATTATCGGGACCTTTTTTATGATCCAAAATGAAACTAATTGGCAAGCAGTGAGTTTATCTGGTAAATATCAAGTTAATCTAAAATGGGAAAAAAGAGAAGTATAAACAAGGTGATTATTACAGGTACAACCGGGATGGTTGGAGAAGGAGTTCTGATTTGCTGTTTAAACAGTCCTGAAATTGATGCTGTCCTAGTCATCAACCGAAAACCATGCGGCTATGCACATCCCAAACTAAAAGAAATTATTCATCAGGATTTTTTCAACTTCGCTCCTATTGAGCACGAGCTTTCGAGTTACAATGCCTGCTTTTTTTGTCTGGGAATTTCTTCGGTTGGTGTATCCAAAGAACCATACTATAAAATGACGTATACGTTAACAATGCATGTGGCTGAAACATTAAGCAGGTTAAACCAAGATATGACCTTTTGTTATGTCTCTGGAAGCGGTACTAATCCTGAAGGTAAATTAAGCTGGCAGAAAGTTAAGGGTAAAACTGAAAATGATTTAATGCAATTGCCTTTTGCCCAGGTATACAACTTACGCCCGGGTTTTATCAAGCCCATTAAAGAGCAGAAGTATGCACATACCTTCTATAAATTTATTAACTGGCTGTTCCCGATTGGCAGGGCAGTTTCGAAAAATGGATTCTGTACCATGCAGGAACTAGGTGATGCAATGATTAATTCCCTCAGCCATAACAATGAACGAAAAGTACTTGAAGGGAGTGAAATTATTAAGCTTGCCCACGAACCATCATAAACAAAAAATGGATGATTACTTTATAAGCCATCATCCATTTTTTAAATGCAAGGTGCACTATTTTTTATTGTCAACTTTGCGCTGATTATCTTTATTCGAAGTTTGATCAGAACGCTGGCCACCACCATTGGTAATGCCCTGAATTTTTTTATCCGTTTTGACGTCATGATTTGCTCTGTCTGCGATTGAACTTCCCTGAACTGTAGCGTTGTTTTTTGGTGTGCCCGTATCTTTCATAGCTGTAATATTTAGTGAATAATAATTTGCTGAGCGCTATTATAATAACCGATACGGATTAAATAGGTTTTCATTTTTTTAATTGAATCAAATATTGATGGGATTTTATGGCTTTTTTCAGTTTTGAAGCGCTCTACATTACCAGCTCAAACAAATCCAACTCCAACGCCTTCCCAACTCACCATCTCTAAATTTCAAACATAATTGTATTAAATCAATTACTTGGATTGGTTTTTGTTTAATTCGGATTTTGATTATTAATTTAGCAGTTCAACAAAACACATCCGTGAAAAAATTTTTATTCTCCTTTGCCATTCTGTACGCCATTACTTTTTCTGCAACTGCACAAAAGCAAACCTATTTACAAATGTTAGCCAATCAGCCTAAGTGGGTAGACTCTGTTTTTAACAAGCTTAATCGCCGGGAGCGCATTGCACAAATGTTTTTCGTTCGGGCACATACCAATTTAGGTCAGAAATATACAGATTCAGTTGGTCAGGTAATAAAAAGAGAACAATTAGGGGGTGTTATATTTTTTCAGGGTGGTCCGGTTAAACAAGCTATGGCAACTAATGCTTATCAAAAACTAAGTCACGTACCTTTAATCGTAGCCAATGATGGCGAATGGGGTTTGGGAATGCGTTTGGACAGCACCATCTCTTTTCCCTATCAAATGACATTGGGTGCCATTCAAAATAAAGATTTAATTTACAAAATGGGCCAGGAAGTTGCTAAAGATTTTAAGCGAATGGGCATGCAAATGAATCTGGCTCCTGATGCAGACATCAATAATAATCCCAAAAACCCGGTAATTAATTATCGTTCTTTTGGAGAAAACAAATATAATGTGACGAATAAAACCGGCGCTTATATGAAGGGCATGCAAGATGCTGGTCTTTTAACAACCCTTAAGCATTTCCCGGGCCACGGTGATACGGATGTGGATTCACATTATGATCTTCCGCAGCTTACATTTGGTGCCACACGTTTAGACACACTTGAAATGTATCCGTTTAAAGAGTTAATTAAACAAGGTGCATCAGGAGTTATGATTGCGCACATGAACATTCCATCTTTAGACACGACCAAAAATTTACCATCTACATTATCAAAACCAATTGTAACGGGCATTTTAAAACAAAAGCTGGGCTTTAAGGGGTTGATTATTTCTGATGCGATGGACATGAAGGGCGTAGTAAAATATTACAAAAATGGTGAAGCAGATTTGCGTGGGATCATTGCTGGAAACGATATTATAGAGCTTTCTGAAAATAGCGACAGAGCAATTAAATTGGTTCGTAAAGCAGTTAGACAAGGTAGAATTGATATCAAAACGATTGATGAAAGTGTCCGTAAGATTTTAACTGCGAAATATTGGGCGGGCTTATCGAAACACGATACAGTGGATACAAAAGGCCTGATTGCAGGTGTAAACCGTGCTGCAGGTAATGCTTTGGTACAGGAACTGGCCAATGCTTCCGTTACACTACTAAAGGGTAAAGAAAATATTAAAAACATGGTTCCGATCAGACGGACAGCTATTATTAGTATTGGTGTTCCGACAGTTACCAAATTCCAAAAAGAGGTTTCTAAGGGATTTTACAATTCGGTTTATTATGTATTGGATAAAGATGCAAGTGCTACTCAAATCTCTAATATTGCCCGGGAAATTGGTGCTTTTGACCAGGTGATTGTAGGCATTCATGATGCTCGTTCGAGACCTGCAAATAATATCCCTCTAAATGCTGGTGTAAAGAATTTTATTAAAGAATTAAGTACTAAGAATGCGGTATTTGCATTATTTGCCAATCCTTATAATCTTGCTGGTTTACCGGGTTTAGAAAAGAGCAAAGGCTTAATCGTCGCTTATCAAAAAGAAGACTACATGCAAATTTCTGCCGCAGCTGTGATTAATAACAGATTAATGCCTACCGGAAAATTACCTGTCAGTATTTTACCAAATTATAAATATGGCGATGGCTTGTAAATAAATTGCTTCTCCATTCCTCCTTGCAAAGATTTGAGAGGTATTGTCATTGCGAACTGATGCATAGGAATTAGTGATGGCGTGAAGCAATCTACTCATTGAATCGTCTTCCTGAACTTGATTCAAGATCTAATCTCAATAGGTGCTGAACTAAATTTACTGCGTAGCTTTCCGCTTCGCTACAGGTCAGCATCACGATTTAATTAAGGGATGAGGAGAGGTATCGTCCTTGCGAACCGAAGGGCAGGGTTTGGCAATGGCGTGAAGCAATCTACTCAATTAGACTGACGAAGTTTTCCACCACACTACCCCACTGAAACTTCGTAAGTCGGTTGGTCTAACATGCGAAGTCTCAAAGGTCAGTGCGCAGCAAGACTTCGCCAGTTTCTATGTGCAAGAACACCCGTCCTCCTGAACTTGATTCAGGATCTAATCTCAAATAGGTGCTGAACTAAATTTACTGCGTAGCTTTCCGCTGCGCTATAGGTCAGCATGACGATTTAATTAAGGGATGAGGAGAGGTATCGTCCTTGCGAACTGAAGGGCAGGAATTAGCGATGGCGTGAAGCAATCTACTCAATTAGACTGACGAAGTTTTCCACCACACTACCCCACTGAAACTTCGTAAGTCAACATCGAAAGCCAGCGCTCAGCTTCTTTTAGTCTTTAATATTTCCTTATAGAACTAAAACAATTTCTTTCTGAAAGTGATTATCTAAAAATAAAACCTTAAAATTATGATAGACCCAAAAGATAATTATTCAGAAGACCCAAACGATGCTTTACGCAGAGAGGATGATGTAGACAATATCAATGAGATAGATGGTGATGATCCTAGTATTGAATATGATAAAGATAAGTTAGAGCAAGCCGATGAAGCATCCAGACCATCATACGAATTAAATGTAGACGACCTGAAAGATGATGAAGACAATTTAGACGATTAAAAATAAAGCCGCAGATTATCAGATATTACATCTGCGAATCTGTGGCTTTTTTGCTTTAGTCGTTTTCTTTTACCTTTCAGTTTATTTAGCCTTCGGTTTATAAGTATCTGGATCAACAGCGGCAACCGTCCAGCCTTTCAAAAATGAAGTGATTTTTTTAACATCATGCCCCACTTTCTTTTTACCATTGGCATCTAACTCATCTGTTTCCAAATAAGATGAATTTTCGATATGAAGCACTTTTCCTTTTCCATCCAGCACTACAAAAACCGGGTAACCGAAACGGTTAGGAAATCCTAAATATTTCATTGCCTCATCATTGTGATGTTCTTTATCCCAATTAACCAGCACATATTCATAAGAATCATTAATGGTTTTTTTCAATACGGCATTTGAGTCTACCAATTGATGAAAAGCAATACACCAACTACACCAGTTCCCGCCCACCTGAACCAGTACATGTTTATTTTCTCTTGCTGCTTTTTCTGTCGCAGCCTTCAAATCGGCCATGGCGTTTGCTTCAGGATTATATATGTTTACCCTTGCAGTTTTAGACTGTCCGAATGTTACCGTAGATATTAACACAGCCGTTAATAAAATAAATAGCTTTTTCATAAATAATTAATTATGATGTAAAATACTAAAGAAGACAGATTTTATAAATTAACAGCAAATTCTTTACAGTTTAAATACTTTTTACAAAGCCTATATTTGAATATCGAATGGATTTTTTAGACATACATACACACCAGGCCGCCCAGAAAAAAGGTATCACAAGTATCCAAAGTTTATCACTAACCAATGATATTTTCCTTGCTATACCCAAAACGAAGCTTATTTCAATCGGACTTCATCCGTGGTATGCCACTTTAGATAAACTGGAGATGCAAATGAAATATATGAGTGTGTTGGCCAGTCAGCAGAATGTTAAACTAATTGGTGAATGTGGATTAGATCAGTTAAAAGGAGCGCAAATTGAAAATCAAATCTCCATTTTGGAAACACAAGTTAAGCTCGCTGAAAAATTAAATAAACCTTTAATTTTGCACTGTGTAAAAGCTTTTTCTGAATTAATAGAAATTAAAGACCGGCTGAAGGTTACTGTTCCGATGATTATTCATGGCTTTAATAAAAATGAGGCGTTAGGTCTTCAATTACTCAAAAAAGGTTTTTTGTTATCGTTTGGCACGGCAATTTTGAAAGAAAATTCTGGTGCTTCAAAACTTATCCGCAATACAGATGTATTTTTCTTGGAGACGGATGATTCGGAAATACCAATTGAGGAAATCTATAATGCTGCTGCTAAGTTGAAAAATTGTTCAGTTGATGCGCTTAAAGCTTGTATGTTTGCTAATTGGAAAAAATTAGATTTACTGTAAATTCGTATAAAATTATATGTCAGATGTTTCTTGGCTTTCGCGTTCTGCCCTATTGGTTGGTAATGATGGAATTGAAAAATTGCAAAATAAGCATGTCCTGGTCATTGGCCTGGGGGGTGTAGGTTCTTTTGCTGCAGAATTTATTTGCCGCTCTGGTATTGGCGAAATGACCATTGTAGATGGTGATGTGGTAGACCCCACTAACCGGAACAGGCAATTACCTGCCTTAGCCACCAATCATGGTGTGAGTAAAGCTGAAATTATGCAGGAGCGATTGCGTGCCATAAACCCGGAACTGAAACTTCATGTAGTAAATACTTTTCTTACTCCTGAAAAGTGCAGGGAAATCTTAGAATCAAGATTTGATTACATCATGGATTGTATCGATAGTGTGATGCCAAAGATCACCTTGCTTTCTACTGCTTTAGAAAAAAACATTCCGATTGTAAGCTCAATGGGTGCTGGTGGTAAAATGGACCCAACGAGATTAAGAATTGCGATGTTACCTGATACTTATCAATGTGTTTTCGCTAGTTATGTTCGAAAAAGATTAAACAAACTGGTGAACGCAGGGAAAATTAAGGCTGTTTTTTCTACAGAACAAATGGACAAAAACTCGATGATAATGACAGATGGCAGTAATTTTAAACGATCTGCTTATGGTACAGTTTCTTATTTACCTGCAGCTTTCGGCGGTGCCTGCGCATCAGTTGTGATTCGAGATTTACTAGGCCTTAAAATTGAAATGGCAGAAAGACCGGAAAGGATAAGCCATAAAACATTAGCGAAAAAGAAGAAGAAAAGTTAAGTAAAAGAGACTACCCCGCCCCGCGGGTACCCCTCCAAGGGAAGGAAAATTACATAGTGCAGAATCAAAATGCTAAAAAATGGACAAATCTAATCTCACGCCTGCAAATCTAGGCACCCAGCATTCCCCTCTTCCAGAGGGGTGGTCGCAGACCGGGGTGTTAAATTTGGAAACGACATAAAGAGATTACATATTTGAAGATACAAGAGAGATAGAAATTGATGAATAAGCTCGCTATTAGTTAATCTTGCAAAATAAGAACCACCCCGCCCTGTGGGCATTCCTCTAAGGGAGGGGAATTACATAGTGCAGAATCAAAATGCTAAAAAAATGGATCAATCTAATCTCACGCCTGCAAATCTAAGGCACCCAGCATTCCCCTCTTCCATAGGGGTGGCCGCAGACCAGGGTGTTAAATTTGGAAACGACATAAAAGAGATTACATACTTGAAGATACAAAAGAGATAGAAATTGATGAATAAGCTCGCTGTTAGTTAATCTTGCAAAATAAGAACCACCCCGCCCTGCGGGCACCCCTCCAAAGGAGGGGAATTACATAGTGCCGAACCAAAATGCTAGAAAATGGATCAATCTAATTTTACTCCAGAAAATTTAAGCACCCAGCATTCCCCTCTTCCAGAGGGGTGGTCGCAGACCGGGGTGTTAAAACAAAGCACTTCGATCAGTGAAGAATTTTACATCATAAATGAAGTTAAAATAAAACACCAGTCGATAATATCTTTACCCTACAATAAAAACCTGAAAGATAGAGCGAAAGCTTTACGTTATGCAGAAAACTTAACTGAGGTTTTATTCTGGATGCAGGTAACCAAAAGGCGTTTTCATAAAATAGATTTCGACAGACAGCGTATTATTGGAAATTATATTATTGATTTTTACATCAAGAAACTGGGACTGATTATAGAAATTGATGGAGCCAGCCATGATGATAAAGAATTTACGACCAAATTAGAGAAGAATATTTCATATCTCTAGGTTTAAAGGTTTACAGAATAGCTGTTGATGATGTGATGAAAAATATGGATTTTGTATTAATGGGATTAGAAGATTATATCATTGAACAGTTTAGATGAAGGGAAAACCACCCCGCCCTGTGGGCATCCCTCTAAGGGAGGGGAATTAAAAAAGCCTGATTATAATGCGGGCATTAAAAATGATCAGAAATTAAAGAAAACACTATGCCCAAACCACTTAAAATACTTCAGGCTTCTGCCGGTTCTGGTAAAACATTCAGTTTAACAGCGCACTATCTGACTTTACTTTTTTCTGGTGAAAATAAATATCGTGAGATTTTAGCGGTAACCTTTACCAATAAAGCCACAGAGGAAATGAAAACCAGAATCCTGGAAGTTTTACTTGGGCTGGCGAAAGGTAATCCCTCAAAAAAAATAGATGATTATCGAAAATTGGTTCTCGTTGCTTATCCTCAATTAAGTGTACAGGAACTTCAATTTAAAGCGGATAAAATCTACCGCAAAATCCTCCACGATTACAGCCGCTTTTCTGTAAGTACCATTGATGGTTTTGTGCAAAAGGTAATTCGTGGCTTCGCCTTTGAACTCGGACTAAATGCCGATTATAGTTTAGAAATGAATTATGACAAGGTAAAGGATGACCTGGTAAATAAACTAGATGAAGCCTTAGACACCAATCAGCAACTTTTGCAGTGGATTATAGATTTGGCCATTGAGCGTATTAGTGATAACAAAAGTTGGAATTATAAATTTGAGCTCTATAATTTAATAGGAGAGATTTTCTCCGAACGCTTCCAGATTTTTGAAGATGCGGTTACCGCCTTAGGACTGGAAAATATTGATGAACTCTTTAAAAAATACATCAGCCTAACCAAATCAGAAATTAAAAATTTTGAAGAGGAGATTATCCGCCTGGCAACGGAAGCCAATGAGGCACTTAATGTTTTGGGGGTAGAAAATGAACACCTTAAAGGAAAATCAAGAAGTGCTTTAGCCAAAATTATCCTGGTAGCCCGTGGCGATTTTTCTAAAGTAGAATCGCTCTTTAATTTAATAGACGAACCAGATGAGTGGTTTCAGAAAAATGCAAATTTCCCTGAAGCTTTTGAGGTGGTGAATCCAATTCTTCATCAAATAAAAAACCATTATTTAACGCACTTACCTAATTATAGCCTGGCCATTGCCTTCAATAAAAACCTATACTATTTAAGATTAATGCAGGAGATTGCAATGTTACTAAAAGAGTATCGCGCGGAGAATGATAACCTTTTAATTAGTGATGCCCAAAAATTAATCTCGGGTATTACAGAAGATGCAGGAGAAAACCCATCCTTCATCTGGGAAAAAGTAGGCAACCGATATCGCAACTTTCTCTTTGATGAATTTCAGGATACCTCAACCAGCCAATGGGGTAGTTTTAAATCTTTACTTACCAATGCCATGGCTACACCAAGCGAAGATTTGACTGATCATTTAATTGTTGGCGACACCAAACAATCTATTTACCGGTGGCGAAACGGCGATTGGAATATCCTGCATAAACATGCTAAACGCGAAGTGGGCATAGAAAATGTTGTAGAAGAAAGTCTTGCAGAAAACTACCGCAGCACGGAAAACATCATCACGTTTAATAATTTTATCTATCGCTCAATTCCATTAACGCTACAAAACGAACTTAATACAAACTTAGCAGCTAAACCAGAAAGTATTGCCAACTGGTGGGCCAATGAACATTATACCCAGATCATTACGGATATTTACGTTGCTTCTACACAAAATTTCGCAAGCAATACCCTGAAGGGGGGCACCATCAAAATCAAAAAATTTGGTAAGGAACATGCACCCGATGAGGCCCGTTTCACGGAAACCGTATTTAGGGATATTGCCCTGAATGACGTGATCGAAGAAATTAAAATTTTAAAAGATCAGCAGAACTATGCCTTAAAAGATATTGCAATTTTAGTCCGGTCCAATAGCGAAGCTTTACTTACCGTACGCAAATTAATGGAGCACCATCTTCCTGTTTTATCAGGCGATGCCCTGTTAATTTCAAATAACTCCGCTATCCAGCTTATCATTAATACCTTAAAAGTATTAATTGGTTTGGAAGCACAAAGTGCGCTTTATAAGGCAAACTGCATAGCACTTTACCATTCTTTACGGGGCAAAGAACCTGATGCCAATCATTACATTAACCTCACCAGCAAGACACTTAATCAACTTTCTTCGGTATTGCCTTTATCTTTATGCGAAAACTGGCAAAGCTGGCTTCAACTTCCATTACCAGAATTGGTAGAGATTTTAATAGAAAGTTATGGTCTGAAAACGCTTACTGCTCACCTGCCCTATCTATTAGCTTTTAGAGATTTAACCGCAGCAGCAGGAAAATCAGGAGAAAAAGGAATTATTGCCTTCTTAACCTGGTGGGAAGAAGATGGGATCAAAAAATCGCTTCCATCGCCAGAAGGTGCAGATGCCATCCAGATCATCACGATTCACAAATCAAAAGGGCTTGCATTCAGAGCGGTTTTTGTTCCCTTCTGTAACTGGGAAATTAAAGGAAAAGCAAATGGAACCTTCTGGGTATCATCCGAAGAAACGGTTTATAAAGAACTTAAGGGCATTCCGCTGAAATATAATGAAGCCCTGGCTGATTCGGCAATAGCAAAAGCCTATTATGAGGAATTGCTGTACAATAATATGGATGCATTAAATATGCTTTATGTAGCTACCACACGCTCGAAAGATTACCTTTATATTGCCACCATGGCTAAAAAAGAATTGAAATTATCCAACATGGGTGATGTTATCAATTTAACTTTTGACCACCAATTTGATGAAAATGGGGTATATGAAATAGTAGATTACATTTCGACAGAAAGCAAAATTGAGGAAAATGACTTTATCGATTTAAAGCATTATCCAACTACTACACGCCTGTCTGAACTGTACATTCCTTCTGAAGAAAAGCACCTAAGGCATTTGGTCAATATCGAAAAATCTGGCAGAAAAGGTTCTTTGTTACATGATATTCTAGCCAATGCCAGCAATGAAACAGAAGCAGAGAAGTATATTACTACCTTAATTCTGGATGGCATTATACAGGAAGAGGAAAAGGAGCAGCTAAAATCAAAAGTTTTAGCCGTACTGGAAAACCCTAATTTGAAAGCTGTTTTAAGCAGGGCAACCGGTAGTATAACGGAAAAAAGCATTATTGATACAAAAGGCAAACTTCATCGGCCGGATCGCATTTTGTTTCACGAAAATGAGGTAATCATTCTGGATTATAAATTTACGCTTACTGAAAGCGATAAACATATTGAACAGGTTGAAAATTATAAAAACCTGCTCATGGAGATGGGACACAGCCAGGTAAAAACCTATTTGTTTTACGCCGTTAGCGGTAAATTAAAATTAGTGTAGATGGAAGAAATAAACGCTTTATATGGAAATGTGCTTGACATACTGAATAAGTATAGAACCTATACTTACAAAGCAATTAATACGGCCATGGTTATTTCATATTGGCAAATAGGTAAAACAATAGTTGAAAATGAACAAGGTGGGAATGTTAAAGCATCATATGGTGATAAGATTCTACAACTGCTATCAAAAAAATTAAGTGTTGACTTTGGTAAAGGTTTTTCTTATTCCAATCTAAGAAATTTCCGACAATTTTACCTAACCTATCAAGATGATCAGATTTGCTACGCAGTGCGTAGCAAATCTGAAAATACAGAAGTTCAAGACAATCATCTAAATTATGTACTTCGTAGTAACCTGGACACATCATCGCTTAATTATGAGAGTTGAGAATGCACAGGCAAGAAAATATTATCTCAAAGAAGCAGAAAGGCAAAATTGGAGTACAAGAGAATTGGAGCGAAATATAAACTCCTCATATTTTCAACGAATTTTAACTCATCAAAATGAAGTGAAAAAATCAGATCTTAACAATCAGTCTTCGGAAGATTTTATAAAAGATCCATATGTTTTAGAATTTTTGAAAATTGACGAATCATCCTTTACAAAGGAAAAAGAAATAGAAGCGAGAATAATAACCACTTACAACAATTTCTATTGGAGCTAGGTAAAGGTTTTTCATTTGTTGAAAGGCAATTTAGAATAAGTACAGAAACAAGTCACTTTTATATAGATTTAGTATTTTACAACTACATTTTAAAATGTTTCGTTCTGTTTGATTTAAAAACTACCAAATTAACACATCAAGATGTAGGGCAAATGGATATGTATATTAAAATGTTCGACGATCTAAAGAAACAAGAAAGTGATAATCAAACAATCGGCATAATTCTTTGCACAGACACTGAAGAAACTGTTGTAAAATACTCTATGTTAAATGATAGCAAACAATTATTTGCTTCCAAATATCAAATGTATTTACCAACCGAAAAACAATTAGCAGACTGGATTTATAAAGATAAAGCAATAATCGAAGCTCAACTAAAAAACGAAAGTAACGAGTAATATTTAAATAATAATATGAAACCCTTTTTACAAGAAGTTGCCGAAGACTTAATAGAAAAATTTGGCTCGGATTTGCAACACTGCGCAATCGTTTTTAATAATAAACGTCCATCTGCCTATATGCAGAAATACCTGGCTGATATTATTGGCAAGCCCTTTTTTAGTCCGACGTTTTATACTATCCAAGAGTTTTTTGCTACTGCAACACCTTATAAAATTGCTGATTTTTACTTGCAGTTTTTCACACTTCATAAAATATACAACCAGTTACTGGCCGAAGAACATCTGGAACCTATTTCAAGCCATAAATTTTTCCCCTTAGCGAAAATCATTCTGAGCGATTTCACTCAAATAGATAATGATTTGGTTGATGCCGGAAAGCTCTATCGCGATTTGGAAGATATCTCCGTCATCAATAAAGATTTCGATTACCTCAGCCCAGAACAATATCAGTTTTTATCTCAATTCTGGACATCTTATTCTGAAGGCAAGCACAAGAAGCAACAAGAGCTTTTTATTAAAATGTGGCGCAGGATGCCAAAGCTCTATCATAAATTTCATGCTTTACTAAAAGAGCAGGATTATTTAACCAATGGCTATGTTTATCGCCAGCTGGCCGAAGAAAAAAAGCATGCTAAAGATTTACCTGTAAACTTTGAAAAAGGTAAAATCATTTTTGTTGGTTTCAATGCCTTAACCAGTGCTGAAGCAAAAATTTTTACACAACTTCAGGAAGCGAATCAAGCTTTATTTTATTTTGATGCCGATGATTATTATGTGAACGATCCTTTACAGGAAGCAGGATTGTTTTTAAGGAAAAACCTGAATCAACTCGGCTTGAAAAATGTATTCGAAAACAAACCCAGCCTGATGAAAACCGAAGAGCATCAGGTAAATGTTTTTAAAGTTCAGGGACAATCGGCACAGGCAAAAATCCTGAATAATATACTGGAAAATGATTATGCTGAAAGCAATGAAATAGGCTCAACTGTAGTGGTTCTGGCTGATGAAAGCCTGTTATTACCTGCCTTGCAAACAATCCCAACCTCTTATCATGGCAAGGATATTGACCTGAATGTAACCATGGGTTTTGCTTTATCTACATCCAGTATTTTTGGTCTGGCAGATTTATGGTTCTCCTCTCAACTTGAAATTACACATACAGGAAAGATTTCCTATAAAAACGTAGAGGCTTTTTTAACCCATCCGCTTACAGGCCTCAGCCATAAAATGCGTGATAAAATCCTAACTGCCATTTTAAAGGAGAACGAGGTAGAAATTGCACACGAAAGGCTTTTAAGGCAAAGCGGGTTATTTGAAGTGTTTTATAAAAAAATTGATCATCCAAAACAGGTGGTTCCATACTTGCTGGAAGTGCTCGATTTTATTTTAACCAGGCTATCAAATGCCAAAACGCTTAAGAAAATCGATGCCGAGCTCTTTGTGAAAACCATACAGGAACTCAACAGGCTACATGATACCTTTGGCAAGCATATTGGTAATGAAGAAATCCAGTTTGTGATCTATCTGGTTCAAAAATCGTTACAAGCTATTGCCGTCCCCCTTTCCGGCGATCCATTAAACGGCATTCAGTTAATGGGTTTGCTCGAAACCAGAAACTTAAATTTCGATAAGGTGGTGATTTTAGGTTTTAATGAAGGGATTATTCCGAAATCTTCCATTGGCAATAGTTTTATTCCGGATTCTATTCGCCGGGTATATGGCTTACCTGTTTTAGAAAATCTTGATGCTATCTCCTCATATATGGTTTATCGTTTAATGCAAAGGGCAAAAAATATCAATTTTGTTTATAATAGTTTAACCGATGAAAGTACAACTGGCGAAGCGAGCAGAATTTTAAAACAGCTGGAGTATGAAAGCGGCTTCGGTTTTACTTATCATGAACTTAATCTGGATGTAAAAACAGAGCCCTTTAAAGAAGTTCGCATCGAAAAAACCAATAATGTTTTTATCCAGGAAACCCTTCAAAAATACCTGGATAAAAAGAAGGTCCTTTCGCCATCAGCCCTTACGCAATACATTTCCAATCCAATTGATTTTTTCTTTAACTACATCGCCGGAATTAAAGAACCGAAAGAAGTGAGTGCTGTTGTAGAGGCAAATGAGATTGGTTCTATTTTACACAAAGTAATGGAGTACTTTTATCAGGATTTGATGAAGGCTGAAATTACTTTGGAACGGATTAAGGCAAAAAGGAAGCAGATCCCTGCACTTATTGAAAAAGCTTTTAATGCGGTGATGTTTAATCATCCCGATAAAGTGATGGAGTATAAAGGCATGCAAAAAGTTATCTTGTCAATTGTTGATGCCTACGTAAACATCATTGTGAACCAGGATGAATCGCAAACACCTTTTCATATTATCAGTTTAGAACAAAAGGTAGAAGCTGAGATTAATTTCCCTCTAAATGGCAAGGATGCCAGTGTTAAAATTTTCGGTTATATTGATCGGGTTGATGTAAAAGATGGAGTAACTAAAATTGTAGATTATAAAACCGGTAGTGATAAATTAACTTTTAAAGATGTAACTGAACTGTTTAATTCGGATGGTAAACACATTAACAAAGCGTTGGTTCAAACCTTACTTTATACTTATGCTTATGAACAGTTTTCGGGCAAAACTTTTGTAGAGCCAAACTTGTATGTTGTTAAAACCATGGCTGTAGATGGGGTTTGGTTCAAATCAGGCAGACAAACGCTTTCTGGTCAATACCTGGAAGAAATTAAACCTGAATTTTTAGCTGAACTTAGAAAAAAACTAACTGAACTATTTGAAACACCATATTTTGTTGCAAGTGCTATAGAAGACAATTACAAATACTCTATTTACAAAACGCTGTTTGGGAAGTAAAGCAGAAAGATCAAAGGGGAAAGCGGAAAGCGAAAAAGTGAAAGTATATCTGCTCGTCTAATCGTCTTTGCGAGGAGGCTTTTTCAGCCGACGAAGCAATCTATCCAGCAAAAAAGCTGCTTACCTCAAATCCCTTTACATTTCGAAATAATAAACATTTGCCATTAAAACCTTAATACCTAAATTTACCTATGCTCCGCCTAAACTTTACTCAATTCCCAGTACTCGAAACCGAACGTTTAATTCTCCGCGAACATAGCCTTTCTGATGCGGATGCCTTATACTCAATGCGCACTGATGAAAAAATCATGAAATACATTGACAGAGAAAGACCTGAAGATGTACATGCAGTTAAAACAGTGATCACACGATTTAACGAGGGCTTTGAAAATGGGAATAACTTAGCATGGGTAATTGCGTTGAAAGAAAAGCCAGCACAAATGATCGGAACCATTGGTTATTGGCAAACAGATTATGCTAACCACAGGGCTGAAATCGGCTACATGCTCCACCCAGATTTCTGGAGACAAGGAATTATTTCTGAAGCATTACAAAAAACTATCGATTTTGGCTTTGGACAGATGAATCTTCATACCATTAAGGCTAACATTAATACTGGTAATGATGCATCCCGGCAAATATTACTTAAACATGGTTTTATAAAAGAAGCCCTTTTCAGGCAGGACTATTATTTTAGAGGGAAGTTTTTAGACAGCGAAATTTATGGTTTGATTAACCCGAATCATTAAATTGCAATAGCTTAAGGCATTTAGTGTTTTAATATTTGAGAATTAAGCTATATAAATGTTTCGAAATACCCATCGCATCTAATACTATAGAAGCATTAAAGATATGATTTCAAAATTATATTTTAATTTTCTCCCACTAATCAAAAAGAATGCGGTTGGGGGATTAAAAAAACCTAATTAACCAATATAATTATTACAAAATACAGGCCTAATTGCCTTTGGTTTGGTAGTGATTAATAATTATATTTGCCACCGTTATTAAAATTTACAATGAGAGAAATCCAATTTAGAGAAGCACTACGCGAAGCCATGAGCGAAGAAATGCGTAAAGATGACCGCGTTTTTTTATTAGGTGAAGAAGTAGCAGAATATAACGGTGCATATAAAGTAAGTCAGGGTATGCTTGATGAATTTGGCGCAAAACGTATTATTGATACCCCTATTGCCGAATTAGGTTTCGCTGGGATTGCAACAGGTGCTGCAACTGCTGGCCTTATTCCAATTGTAGAGTTTATGACATTTAACTTCTCATTGGTAGCAATAGATCAAATTATCAACGGCGCTGCAAAAATTTTATCAATGAGTGGTGGTCAGTTCTCTTGTCCAATGGTTTTCCGCGGACCAACAGGTAACGCTGGTCAGTTAGGTGCACAACACTCACAAAACTTTGAAAATTGGTTTGCCAATACACCAGGTTTAAAAGTGGTTATCCCGTCTACTCCTTACGAAGCAAAAGGTTTATTAAAACAAGCTATTATTGATCCAGATCCGGTTATTTTCATGGAGTCTGAGGTAATGTACGGCGATAAAGGTGATGTTCCTGCTGAAGAATATTACATTGAATTTGGCAAAGCAAACATAACAAAAGAAGGTACTGATGTAACCATCGTAACTTTCGGTAAAATGTTAACCCGCGTAGTGAATCCAGCTGTAGAAGAATTAACTAAAGAAGGAATTAACGTTGAGGTAATCGACTTACGTACTGTTCGCCCGATTGATTATGATACCATTATCCAGTCTGTGAAGAAAACAAACCGCTTAGTTGTAGTAGAAGAAGCATGGCCATTGGCATCACTTTCTGGTGAGATTGCTTTTATGGTACAGAAAAAAGCTTTTGATTATTTAGACGCACCAGTTTTAAGAATTACTTGTGCTGATGTTCCACTTCCATATTCTCCAACTTTAATTGCAGCAAGCTTACCAAACGCTGAAAAAGTAATTAAAGCGGTTAAAGAAGTAATGTACGCAACAAAATAAATCGAGACACTTAGTTTATTCAAAATATAAATCCTCCAAAGCAATTCGGGGGATTTTTTTTGTTTCATTTTCTTTACCTTATAAGTAAACGCAATTTAAACACATAGGGCATAAATAACATTTAAGTTTATATAATGATCCTTATGTTTTTGATATAGTAATAAATCAATAGCGATTATAATTCTAACACATAAGGCATATAAGAAACATATAAGCTTAAATGATCCTTACAGTTCTTATATGGTAATAAATCAATAGCAATTATAATTCTAACACATAAGGCATATAAGAAACATATAAACTTAAATGATCCTTACAGTTCTTATATGGTAATAAATCAATAGCAATTATAATTCTAACACATAAGGCATATAAGAAACATATAAGCTTAAATGATCCTTACAGTTCTTATATGGTAATAAATCAATAGCAATTATAATTCTAACACATAAGGCATATAAGAAACATATAAGCTTAAATGATCCTTACAGTTCTTATATGGTAATAAATCAAT
>Ga0308159_1001071_pt1 | contig 45522 bp, 34 predicted proteins | sample PhyCR1_FD_201040 | JGI IMG/M metagenome (GOLD analysis project Ga0308159, IMG submission 201040) | Phyllosphere microbial communities from UC Gill Tract Community Farm, Albany, California, United States - DLSLC.R1 | ecosystem: Host-associated > Plants > Phyllosphere > Unclassified | place: USA... | reverse complement strand
GTGATCCCGAAAAGGTCGCGCTGGCTTATACGCCGGACAGCCAGTGGCGCAATCGCGGCGAATTCCTGAACGGCCGCCCCGCCATCATCGCGTTCCTGACGCGCAAGTGGCAGCGGGAGCTGGATTATCGGCTGATCAAGGAGCTGTGGGCCTTTCGGGACAACCGCATCGCCGTGCGCTTCGCGTACGAATGGCATGATGACAGCGGCAACTGGTTCCGCTCGTATGGCAACGAGAACTGGGAATTCGACGAAACCGGGCTGATGCAAAGGCGCCTTGCCTGTATCAACGACACGCCGATCGCAGTGGAAGACCGGCGCTTTCACTGGCCCCTGGGCCGGCGTCCCGACGAGCATACGGGCCTGGGCGACCTCGGATTCTAGGCGGCGTGGACGAATTGGTCGACGTAGGGCGTACCGGTTGATCCAAAGCTGCCCTTTGAAGGCAGGTTGGCGCCGAGGTGATCTGAGCGAAGCGGAATGACGTATTCTGATCAACCGCCGCGTAAAGATTGAACATGACCGTACGCTCTACAGGCAACGCAACTGCATCGAGCGCATGGTTAGCCGTTTAAAAATCAACCGGGCCAGCGCCGCCCGCTATGATCAGCTTGCAAGCAACTTCATGAGCATGATCCATATCGCCACCGTCAGATACCGGCTCAAATTCGTCCACGGCGCTTAGCAACCACCAGCTCCCTGCCACCGTTACACCTTGGCCAAAACGTCGGCAGAACGGAAAAGAGGCCATCATGTTGAGATCGTTCCCTTCACAGCCGGATGGAACAAAAACGCTATGGCTCGATCTATGTTCGCCCGATGACGCCGAAAAGGCAACGATCGAGAAGCGCTATGGCGTGCACATTCCCGATATCGACGCCCTGCGCGAGATTGAGACGTCAAGCCGGCTGCGCATGGATGGAAACGTGCTTTATATGAGCGCTCCCTTGATTACCGGTGCCGGCACTGATCGTTGGCGATTTTCGCCGACCGGCTTCATTCTTACGCCGGACGTGCTCCTTACGGTGCGATATACCGAAATCGCGTCCTTCGAGGCTGTCGCTGGCACCTTTGCCAACCCGGCGCAAATGACACCCGTTTCCGTGCTCGCAACTTTACTTGAAGACGTCGTGGACCGCGCGGCGGATCACCTCGAGCATGCCTCGGAAATCGTTGCCGGAGCTTCCCAATCACTGTTCTTCGAAGAGACATCCCGGCCGGGACTTAATACGGAAACCCGCAAGATCCGCGAGATCATGCGGAATATGGGCCAGGCAAGCGACCGGGCGTCGCGCGTGCGCTACACGTTCCTGAGTATCGGGCGGCTGGTGAACTTCATCCTCGATCGGTGCACGCCCAAGCTGGATCAGGAGATGCAGGACAGACTGGAGGCCGTCCGCCACGACATCACGTCACTCGACGAATTCGAGACGAGCCTCGAAGGACGCATTCAACTTCTCCAGGACGCGGCAAGCGCGTTCCTCAACATCGAACAGAACGACGTGGTGAAAGTGCTCACCGTAGCGTCGGTGGTCGGCATCCCGCCTGTACTTGTGGTCGGCGTGTACGGAATGAACTTCCACGTCATGCCCGAACTGAATTGGCCTTTTGGCTACCCGCTGGCCCTTGGCCTATGCGTCTTGTCCGGGGTCCTACCCTACCTCTGGTTCAAGAAGCGAGGCTGGATCTAGGTCTCTTCGGGCACATCGCGCATCGCTGCCAGGATTGGCAGAACGCAAAGCGCCACCACAGCGATCATGATGCCGGGAGCCGTTTCCGCGCCGGTCCTCGCAATCAAGACCTGTGCCAGCCACGGGGTGAGGCCGCCAAACAGCGCTGTGGCGGTGGTAGCGCCCAACGCCAGGCCGCTGAGACGCCCCTCGGCAGGCACCTGCTCAGCAGTGGCGACGGCCCCCACTGCACTTACGCCGCCTGCCAGCACAGCCAACAGCACCGCAGCCATCATCGCCTCGCTTCGCGACGCTCCGGCGAGAAGACCGAAGAGGAAATAAGGCACCGTCGCGCCCAGTATTGCGAGCGGCACCAGTACCGCGCGGCGTCCAAAGCGATCAGAGACAAGGCCAACGAAAGGAGTCACCACGATGACCGCTAGCGCGGCGATCGTCGCCAGTTGCAGAGACTGGGCTTCGCTGAGCCGTCCGGACGAAGTCAGGAATACCGGCACATAGGTTATGCCGACATAATATGTGATCGAACCCAGCGCCGAGATTGCGAAACCACGCAGCACACCCGCCCGATGGTGCGTCAACGCGTGAACGAGGGGTCGGCGCGGCAAGGTTCCGGCATCGCGGTTCGCGGCGAATTCAGGCGATTCCGCCATGGCCGAGCGGGCCAGAAGGATCAGTCCGGCCAGCGCCGCGCCGACAAAGAACGGAATGCGCCAGCCCCAGCCGTCCAGCTGCGCTGCTGGTAGCAGGCTGACCGTCAGCGCCGCGACACCGGCTGCCAGCAGCCCGCCAACCTCGCTCGTCGCGGCAGCGAGCGAAGTGACCAGACCACGCCGATGCCTTGGCGCGCCCTCCAGAAGATAGGCGACGACCCCGGTATATTCGCCGCCGACAGCGAACCCCATGACGCAGCGGAGACCCAGCAGCGCCGCGCCAGCCAGCGGCCCGGCCTGCGCGGCATTGGGCAGCATGGCGGTCAGCAGCATTGCCCCGGTCATCAGGCCCATGGAGGCGAGCAATGTCGCGCGGCGCCCATGGCGATCCCCGAAATGGCCGAATACCAGCGCACCAGCCGGCCGCATGAGATAGGCCACGGCAAAGCCCAGAAGCGCAGTAAGAATCGCCGCGTCTGGTGTCTCGCCCGGAAAGAACACGCGCGAAAGCACTGTTGCCATGTAGAGGAACAAGGTGAAATCATACCATTCGACTACGGTGGACAGCGCCGCGAGGGCGAGCGAACGACGATCCAGCGGATGCGTTCTCACGATTACTACGACGCCACCGCGCGCAGGGACTTTTCGATCTCGCCCCCGCAATAGGCATCCCCGTATCTGGTGCGGGACACTTGCGCCAATAGTGCCAGACCAGGTGTCGCCTGCATTCGCCTTACAAGCGCGTCGACTTGCGGCGCAGTCTCGGCCAAAACCGTAGCAATCACGGCAAAGCGTTCGCTTATCGTAGACCAGAGAGTGGCGGTCACGATATCTGCCAAGCCCGGATCCCGGGTGCCGAACAAGGTGCCCCCATCAGACACGAGGCCACCGGCGCGACCAGTCGCCTCCCATATTTCCATCCACCGTCTCAGACGTGGCATGAACGCGCGCCATTTTTCACCGGTCCACATTTCCCGGCCGCCGTCGAGGGTGATTTCGTCGAGAACGTCGTTGGCATCGTTGACGACCTTCATAGTCTGCGCCCGCGCTTCGAGCGACTGCGGCAGAAGGTCGAGTTTTTCACCCAGATACCATGCTATCGCAGGCATCTGCGCGATGGAAAAGCCGTTGGCATTATCGACGAGTACCGGCGGCCCCATGAAGGGAATAGGCTGACCCGATGGATGCCGCCCCATGATCTCCCCGATCTCGTCACTGTCATGCTCTGCCCAATTCGCGCCCGCATAGGCAAGGATACCGCGAAGGAACTGCCCCCGGAACGGAACCGGCCAGTAATACAAATCGAAATCGGCCATCGCGCATTCCTGACAGGGATAATATCAGCATCAATGCACGCTGCAGCGCTTCGTTTCGCACTATCTTGCAATTCGGCCCGGTCGGACGCGAACCTGGCCAGCGCACCGAGATGAACTCCTGACCCGTTCGCGGGTTGTGGACAGTCAAAGGAGCCACGCGATGACCTTTCCCGATGCCCATGCTGCCGACGCAAAGCTGGATACCGCGCGCGGGGTAGAGACCATCGATGACGAGACCGAAGAGCAGCCGGACAAAGCGCTCGACACCGCCGAAGTGCAGGAGGTGGAGGAGCGGCGGGCAGGTTCTTCCAAGATCGTGCACGAGGTCGTGCGCCTGCAGGGCGAGGAGGAACTGCGGCGCCCCGCCCTTGCCCTGACCCTGTCCGGCATCGCGGCCGGGCTGGCGATCGCGCTATCGCTGCTGTGCGAGCTGTTCCTGCGCAGTCACCTCCCCGACACAGACTGGGCACCCCTCGTCTATTTCCTAGGCTATCCCATCGGTTACCTGATCGTCGTCATGGGCCGCCTTCAGCTCTTCACCGAAAGTACGGTAACTGCAGTGCTGCCCGTCGCGACTTCTCCTTCCCTCCACAGCTTCAGGCGGCTGGCCCGCCTATGGGCATGCGTCCTTGTGGGAAACCTTGTCGGCGTCACGCTCGTCAGTGCGCTGATGGCGGGCGAGATCATCATTACGCACGAGCAACGGATGGTCGCGCTCGACATTCTGGGCAAACTAGAACTCCAGCACTGGACGCGCACGCTGACGCTCGGGATTCCAGCCGGATTCATCATGGCAGCCATCGCCTGGGTCCTCCCGAATGCACGCGGCAGCGAATTCTGGGTGATCTTCGCCCTTACCTACGTCATTGCACTGGGCGGCTTCGCGCATGTCGTCACCGGATCGTCGCAGGCGAGCTTTCTATGGCTGAGCGGCTCCATCGGTTTCGGCGAAGCCTGGATCGAATTCACGCTTCCAGCGCTGGTTGGCAACATCATAGGCGGCACCGGCCTGTTCGCGGTACTCGCGCATGGCCAGATGCGCAGCGACCTTGGCGCTGACGAACCGTAAGGCATACGCATCCCGGGTAATTGCCTGGACGCCGTCAGGATCATGCGCTTCGCCCATGCGTTGATCTCGCGGAGAAGGAACCTGATGATGTCGTTTGTCACTGCCGCCCGCCGCGAAGTCCTGACGCGCCCTGTGCTGTCGCTCGTGCAGTCCGCGCTGCCAGCATTATCCGCCACCGAGAACGAAGCGATAGATGCGGGTAACACCTGGTGGGATGCCGCCCTGTTCACCGGCAATCCCGATTGGGAAGCTTTGCTCGCATTCCCGCCTGCCACGCTCAATGCGGAAGAGCAGGCCTTCATGACAGGGCCGGTCGAGACGTTGTGCGAGATGATCGATGATTGGCGCATGACCTGGGAAACCCACGACCTGTCGCCCGAAGCATGGGCGTACCTCAAGTCCGAGAAATTCTTCGGCATCATCATTCCGAAGGAACATGGCGGCCTCGGCTTCTCGAATTTCGCGCATAGCGAGATCGTGAGGAAGATCGCCACCCGCTCGGTCTCCGGGGCGGTGACGGCAATGGTGCCCAACTCGTTGGGACCGGGCGAACTGATCCTGCGCTTCGGCACCGAGACGCAGCAGGAGCAGTGGCTCCCCCGCCTCGCCGACGGGCGCGAGATTCCCGCCTTCGGCCTCACCAGCCCCGAGGCGGGATCGGATGCCGCCGCAATGATCGATGAAGGCGTGGTTTGCCGGGGCGATTGGAAGGGCGAAGACGTGCTCGGCATCCGCCTCAACTGGCACAAGCGGTACATCACGCTAGGCCCTGTCGCGACAATCCTCGGCCTCGCGTTCAAGCTGCGCGATCCCGAGCACCTGCTTGGAGGGCAGGAGGAAATCGGCATTACCCTGGCGCTGGTGCCCACCGATCTGCCCGGCGTTACCATCGGGCGGCGACATATTCCCTCGATGCAGACCTTCCAGAACGGTCCCAACGAAGGCAAGGATGTCTTCATCCCGCTCGATAACGTAATCGGCGGCCCCGAGCGTGTCGGCCAGGGCTGGAAGATGCTGATGAGCGCGCTGGCTGCCGGACGCGGCATCTCTCTGCCTTCGCTCTCTGCGGCGGCAGGCGCCTTCGCCGCGCACACGACCGGCGCCTATGCGCGGGTGCGCTCGCAGTTCAACCTGCCGATCGGCAAGTTCGAAGGCATCCAGGAACGCCTCGCCCGGATAGCGGGCAACGCCTACCTGCTCGACGGAGCGCGGCGGCTGACATGCGCGGGGCTCGACCAGGGCAACCATCCCGCCGTGATCTCCTCCATCCTCAAGCTGCACGCAACGGAGCGGATGCGCGTGGTCATCAACGATGCGATGGACGTCCACGGCGGCAAGGCGGTAATCGATGGGCCGCGCAACTACATGGCCAGCCATTATCGCGCGATCCCGGTCGGCATCACCGTCGAAGGCGCGAACATCCTGACGCGCAGCCTGATGGTCTTCGGGCAAGGCGCGATCCGCTCGCATCCCTACCTGCTCGACGAGATCCGCGCGGTGGGCGGCACCGATCGCACGCAGGCGCTGGCAGATTTCGACAAAGTGCTATGGAAGCATGTCGGCCACGCGCTCAAGACCGCGATCCGCGCCTTCGTGCGAAGTTGGAGTGGCGGCGTCTTCGCGCCTGCGCCCAAGGCGGGGAAAGCCACGCGATACTACCGCCAGATGAGCCGCTACGCCGCCGCCTTCGCGTTTTGCTCGGACATCGCGTTCCTGACGCTGGGCGGCGAACTCAAGCGGCGTGAACTGCTCTCGGCGCGGCTCGGTGACGTCCTGTCCGAACTCTACATGCTCTCGGGCGCACTCAAGCGCTGGGAGGACGAAGGCCGGCAGGACGACGATCTGCCTCTCCTCGACTGGTGCGTGCAGAGCGGTTTCGCAAGCATTGAGCAGAGTTTCGCGCAAATCATCGAGAATTTCCCTGTGCGTCCAGTCGGCTGGATGCTGCGCCTGTTCATCATGCCTTATGGTAGACGCCGCAACGGTCCCACCGATCGCACCGTCCGCCGTGCTGCCGCGATCCTGCTCGAGCCTTGCCCCGCGCGCGACCGGCTGGTCGAAAATGTCTATATCGGCGGCGAGGACGAAGCGGTTGCCCGGCTGACCGAAGCATTCCGCAAGACCGTAACCACCCAGCCGATTCATGACCGGATGAAACAGGCCCATGTCCTCAACGCCGACGAGGCGCTGACGGCGGGGCTGATCTCCGCCGAAGAGCGCAAGCAGTTGCGCGAGGCCGATGCTGCCGTGGCCGAAGTAATCGCCGTGGACGACTTCGCGCCCGAAGAACTGGCAAGGAGGGCGGAAGCTCCGCTACGCGAGGCCGCCGAATGAGCGGTCAACCTTTCCGCCGGGAAGTTCTCTCCCGCTCCCCGGCTTATTCCACGCATACTTGGGCGCGGGACAAGATTCAGGTTTCTTGCTTCTCCCAATACGCAGGCGCCCCAATCTCCGCCCGCAGCCATTCCGTCAGTGCCGCCAGCTTCGCCGAGGCGCTGCGGTTGCGCGTATAGGCGATGTAGAGTTCTGCTCCCTCTGCTTGCGCCCCCACGTCGATTTGCCGCAGCGTGCCATCTTCCAGTTGTCGATACGTGAAAAACGTAGGGAGCAGTGCGATGCCGAGACCCGCGAGTGCGGCGTCGCGCATCACGATGCCGTTATTGACGCGCAGGCAGGCGCGCGGCCGCAGGATGGTTTCGCGTTCACCGGCATTGAACCGCCAGTCTGCGGAGCGGTTGGAGTAGAGGATCGCGCGGGCCCGATCCAGTTCCTCCAGCGAGGCGGGCATACCGTGCTTTTCCAGATAGGATGGTGCGGCGACCAGGAGGCGTCTGCTTGAGGCCAGGCGCTTTGCGATCAGGCGTGTGTCCTGGATCGGACCGTGACGGATCACCGCGTCATACCCGTCGGCGGCGACGTCCACGAACTTGTCGTCGAGATCGATGCTGAGGTCGATGTCCGGATGTACGGCCAGGAATGCATTCAGTATTCGCCCGAGGTGCAGCGTACCGAACCCAATCGGCCCGGCCAGGCGCAGTGGTCCGGACAGGGAGCCTCGCCTCTCCGCTATCTCCGCCTGTGCCTCGACCGTTTCGCGGATGATTCGGCGCGCCCGTTCAAGAAACATTTCACCCTCGCCGGTGAGGGACAACTTGCGGGTCGTGCGCTGCATCAGGCTGGCCCCCAGCAGTCTTTCGAGTTCCGCGACGCGCTCGCTCACGACCGATTTGGCGAGGCCCAGGCGTCGCGCCGCCTCACTTATCGATCCTGCTTCGGCCACGGCAACGAACGCGGCCACTCCTTCAAGTTTCATCATCGTTCGGCATTCCCGAAAGCCTATTCCGGAATTTGGCGGCTAGTGCGCACGATGGCCTGAATTCATCTTGCGGTCGACAGCCCGCAGCGTGCGGGAGGAAGCAAGCGGCAGATGCCTGTTCGAACTATCGGAAGCAGGCAAGTCCGACACAAGACGGAGCAGTACAAATGACCGACTTCTCAGCCAAAACAGCACTCGTCATCGGCGGCAGCCGGGGCATCGGCGCCGCGATCGTCCGGCGCCTGGCCGCCGGCGGGGCCGCCGTGACCTTCTCCTACGCCGGAGCAGCGGAGGCCGCCCAGGCACTTGCGGCCGAAACCGGCGGAAAGGCAGTCCGGTCGGACGCGGCAGACCGCGATGCGGTGATCGATCTCGTCGCGGAGGCAGGACCGCTCGACATCCTTGTCGTCAACGCCGGCGTTCTCGTGCTCGGCGATCCGCTGGAACAGGATGCGGATGCCGTCGACCGCATGTTGGACGTGAATATCCGTGCGCCCTACCATGCCGCGGTGGAAGCAGCCCGGCGCATGCCGGACAACGGCCGGATCATCTTCATCGGATCGACCAACGGAGATCGCATTCCGTTCGCGGGCGGCGCGGCCTATGCGCTCACCAAGTCCGCGATCCAGGGGCTGACGCGCGGCCTGGCCCGTGACTTCGGCGCGAGGGGCATCACCGTCAACGCCGTCCAGCCTGGCCCAACCGATACGGACATGAACCCCGGCGACGGCCCCATGAAGGATTTCATGCACACGTTCATGGCCATCAAGCGCCACGCCCGGCCCGAAGAAATCGCCGGCATGGTCGCCTATCTGGCCGGCCCCGAAGCAGGTGTCGTCACCGGCGCGCTCCATACCATAGACGGCGGGTTCGGCGCCTGAAGGAACCCGCGGCAACGAACGATGCAGCGGCAGATACCAGGTTCATCCAAACTCCGCATAGGCGATCAATACCGTCACGCAAAGCCTGAGCTCTGGACGTGAAGCCCGGCTATCCGGGCTTTCCGGTCCATATCCGCCTTGGACCAGGGCGCTTCGGCGCCCTGATTGGCCACATTGGTCAAGTCGCGGCGGGGCTTTTGCGGCATTGAACCGGGGTTGGAAGAGACGATCCGGTCGATCACGTCGGCCTCTTCCGTGATACTTGGCAACCAAGGGCCGCAAAGGCTCGCCGGAAGGGAACGAGGATGGAGCAGGCTTTGCGCGAGATGATCGACCGGGAGGCGATCCGAACCTGCGTGGCGCGGTTGGCGCGCGGCGAGGACCGGCGCAGCGCGGAACTGATCCGTTCATGCTGGTGGCCCGACGCGCGCTTCGACTACGGCGTGCACAACGGCTCCTTCGACGCCTACCTGGCATGGGTGGTGCCCGGTGCCGACGCGATCAAGGACACCCAGCATATGCTCGGCCAGTCGCACATCGAATTGGCGGGGGCGACGGCACGGGCTGAGACCCATGTGTTCTCGTACCACCGGATCGACATGGGCGAAGGCGATCGCGACACCTGCATCGGCGGTCGTTACCTCGACACCTTCGAGAAGCGGCCCGGCGCATCGGGCGAGCCCGAGTGGCGCATTGCCGACCGCGTGATGCTCTATGACTGGGAACAGGACTGGGGCGCCGCTGCGGACTGGTCCAGGGGCGTGATGGGCTACCCCTTCACTGCCGACCATTTCCCCGGCCGCGCAAAAGCCGACTACAGCGAAAGCTGGTTCGCGGGAACTGCAGCATGAGCGCCCCGCTTGCGGGCAAGGTCGCGCTGGTCACCGGCGCCAGCCGGGGCATCGGCAAGGGCATAGCGCTCGTGCTCGCCGAGCAGGGCGCCACGGTCTACGTCACCGGCCGCACCGTCAACGAGGGTGACTACTACCTGCCCGGCACGGTCGGCGGGACCGCCGCCGAATGCGACGCGCGCGGACGCAAGAGCGGCGGCGGCGGCATAGCCGTCGCCTGCGACCATGGCGACGACGAGGCCGTGGCCGCGCTGTTCGCCCGGATCGCATCGGAACAGGGCCGCCTCGACATTCTGGTCAACAACGCCTTCACGCTTTCCGACGACCTGCTGGAGCCCAAGGGCTTCTGGGAAAAGCCGCTCTCCAATCTGGAGATGTGGGATGTCGGGGTGAAGTCGAACTACGTAGCGGCCTGGCACGCGGCGAAGATCATGACGCCGCAGAAGTCGGGGCTCATCGTCGCGATCTCGGGCTTTGCGGCGGTGACTTATACATATGGCGTGATCTTCGGCACCTCCAAGTCCGCAGTGGACCGCATGGCGCGTGACATGGCGATCGAACTGGAACCCCACGGCGTCGCCTCGCTGACCCTGTGGCAAGGGCTGACCCTGACCGAGAAGGCGCGGGACAACCTCGCAAAGATGGGGGACAGGATGACCACGTCCATCACTTCGATGCAGGGCAGTTCCGTCGAGCATCCGGGGCGCGTGGTCGCCGCGCTCGCCGCCGATCCCGAGGTCATGAAGCGCTCCGGGGGCGAATTCATCACCGCAGAGCTGGCGCAGGAATACGGCCTGACCGACGTGGACGGCAGCGTCATCGCATCGGCGCGCGCGACCCGGGGATCGCCGATATGGAAGCCCATCTCAGAGGTTGACTATCGTGGCAAATGATCGTGACGGGCGCATCGCCGCGATGCTCGACAAGCACGAGATCCGCGAATGCCTGGAGCGCTTCTCCCGGGGCATGGACCGGTTCGACCGCGCCATCTACCTGTCGGCCTTCTGGGACGATGCCGAAACGGCGGCGGGGCCTTTCGTGGGCAGCGCCGCAGACTGCTGGGACTGGGCGATCCCGATGCACGAGGCTGGGCAGATCGTCACGCACCATGCGCTGCTGCAATCCAACATCGATCTCGATGGCGACATCGCCCATGCCGAGACCTACTACCAGTTCGTCGGCCGCAACCGCGATGAAAGCCTTTGGGTCGCGGGCGGGCGCTATGTCGACCGGCTGGAGCGGCGGGACGGCGAATGGAGGATCGCCCTGCGCACGAACGTGATCGAGTGGGGCTTCATGCCGCCGCCGATGCCAATCCCGTTCGCCGACGTGCCCGACATTGCGCTGAACGGCGTATCGGCCCGCAACGGCAGCGATCCGTCCTATCGCCGTCCACTCGTCAACCTGCGCCAGCCGGCCAATCCCGCCAAATCGTCATGAGCGGGCTGTCGGGCAAGGTCGCACTCGTCACCGGGGCCACGCGCGGCATCGGCAAGGGCGTGGCCTGCGCGCTCGCGGAGCAAGGGGCGACGGTCTACGTTACTGGCCGTACCCGATCCGCCGGGGGGCACGCCTTGCCCGGTTCGCTGGAGGAAACGGTCGCCGAAGTGAACGCGCGCGGCGGACGCGGCGTCGCTCTCGCGCTGGACTTGCTCGATGATGCGCAGATCCGCACGGTATTCGAACAGGTCGCGCGCGACGAAGGGCGCCTCGACCTGCTGGTGAACAACGCCATGGCCATTCCCGAGAGCATGACCCAACGCACCGGATTCTGGGACAAGCCGCTCGATGAGGAATGGCAGATCTGGAACACCGGACTGCGTGCCGCCTACGTCGCTGCATGGCATGCGGCACGAATCATGGTGCCGCATGGCTCCGGGCTGATCGCCGCGCTATCCGGCTACGTAGGCGTAACCTACACGTACGACGTGGTCTTCGGGACGACCAAGACCGCGACCGACCGGATGATGCGCGACATGGCCCACGAGCTTCGCGACACGGGCGTCAGCGCGATCTCCCTCTGGCAGGGATTCACCTATACCGAGCGCGCCACCGAGAACCTCAAGTCGGTTCCGGGCATGGCGAACCAGCTCAACAGCGCGGTAGGCTCCTCCCCCGAGTTCCCGGGACGGGTGATTGCGGCACTGGCGATGGATCCGGCGAGCAGGTCGAAATCGGGCGGAACTTTCATCAATGCCGAACTCGCCGCCGAATATGGCGTGACCGATAGGGACGGGCGGACGATCCCCTCGCTGCGCGAAAGCCGCGGCGCGCCGTTGTGGAGGCCGGGCGATACATCGTGGAGCAACCGTTAATCAGCGTTGCTTCTCCAGCGCCGGCGTCCTTTGGCCTGTTCACTGTAGTCAGTGATTGCCAATCGACATCGTGACTGGAGCGTGCCCTGCGAGAGCGGGCGCTTCGCGTAACGAACGGGAAATTGCTCGAACGCCGACCTTGCTTCCCTCTACAGAGCGGCACTGCCCGCATTGGATGCTGCGACGGCGGTGATCTACCGAGACATCGATAGCTCAAGAGCGCGGGGAAGTATCTGGCCCTGACGCCCATGGATCGCTACATCCTCCACCCCGATCTTCGATTGGGAGAACCTCCCGGCGAAGATCTGCAGGGGCTGTCCTGAGTAGGAAAAGAGATGGATACCGACCACCTGACCGCACCGGAGCAGACTACTGCGCCGACTGGCATGACCTGGATCGCGGGCGGTGCCTTTACGATGGGCTCCGACCGTTTCTACCCGGAAGAAGCCCCGTCGCGCCGGGTCTCCGTGCATGGCTTCTGGATCGACACCACGCCTGTCACCAACCGCCAGTTCGCCGCCTTCATCGAGGCGACCGGACACACGACCGTCGCCGAAATCGCTCCTGAACCCAAGGACTATCCCGGAATGCTGCCGGGCATGGACCGCGCCGGATCGCTCGTGTTCCACAAGACCGCGACGCCGGTGGACACCGCCAACCCCGGCAACTGGTGGCGCTTCGAATTCGGTGCCGACTGGCGCCATCCGCTCGGCCCCGACAGTGATGTCGACAGGCTCGGCCTATGGGATCACCCTGTCGTGCAGGTCGCCTATGCGGACGTCGAGGCCTATGCGAAGTGGGCGGGCAAGGACCTCCCGACCGAAGCCGAGTTCGAGTTTGCCGCACGCGGCGGGCTGGACGACGCCGACTATGCCTGGGGCGACGAACTGGCCCCCGGCGGAGCGATGATGGCGAACTACTGGCAAGGGCTGTTTCCTTTCGCCAACCAGATGCTCGACGGGTGGGAACGCACTTCTCCGGTCGGCACTTATCCCTCCAACGGCTACGGCGTGTTCGACATGATCGGCAACACGTGGGAATGGACCTCCGACTGGTGGAGCGACAACCCCGGTGCTTCGAAGAAGAAAGCGGGCCAGTCATGCTGCACCGTCAGCAATCCTCGCGGCGGCAGATTGAAGGACAGTTTCGACCCCGATCAGCCACGGGTCCGGATCGGTCGCAAGGTTCTGAAAGGTGGATCACACCTGTGCGCGGCCAATTACTGCCAGCGCTATCGTCCAGCAGCACGTCACCCCGAGATGATAGACACCGCAACCTCGCACATCGGCTTTCGCTGCGTACTGCGCCCAACGGTATGAACATAAGCGGGCACGACGGACCTACAAGCTGAGGTAAGCGGTTGCTCTCGCCTCAGGCTATATCACCGAACATCGCCGCGATTTTACATAAATTTCGCCGATTAAATTAGCAAACAAAATAATATATCGCACCACCATTTGTTAAATATTCACTATGAATGCAAGCTATTTCAACAATTTAGCATTAAATTACGCGAAATCTCTTGAAGTGGAATTTCCTTTTTGCAAAGGGAGCTTGAGCATAAATCCTGTCCCCCGTCCAAGCTCGCTATAGCATTCGATTTGCCCGTGATGACGAATCATCACTGTATGGACGAAGCTCAGTCCGAGACCGGCACCGTTGGTCCTCGGCCCCAAGCCGACCGGCCCACGGTGAAAGCGCTCGAAGATCGCCTGCTTCAAAGTCGGCTCGATTCCCGGTCCCTGGTCCTCGATCGCGCACACGGCCCACATCGAGCCATCACCTCGCGGCTCGCTGGAAAGCGCGCACGTAATGGTCGTCCCTTGCATGCTGTATTTGATGGCATTGCCGATCACGTTGACCAGCGCCCTGGTCAGCAAGGACCGCTCCACCATGACCAGTAGCCGCTCGTCCCCGCGGGTCACGATGTCGATGTATTTGGCCTTAGACTGCGGCCAGAGATCATCGATCGCGTCCATCAGCATGTCGCCGAGATCGACTTCCTCCAAGGCATACTCGAGATTTTCCGCGCGGGCCAGTTGGACGAACCCGTCGGCGAGTTGCAGAGTACGCTCCGCATAGTGCCGGATGATACCGGATTCCCTGGGTGAAATACGATCGGAAGGCGCGGTTTCGAGTACCGCAAGGATCGATGCCTGGGGTGAGCGCATGTCATGGGTGAGCAATTGCACAACGTCGTCGCGTTGCTTTTGCGCGGCCCTGGCTTCGCTGACGTCGACAAAACGGATAACCCAGCCGACACATCCTCCCTCTGCCGAGGTCTGTCCGGCCATTCCGACAAGAAAGAAACGCCCCTGATCGAGTTGTACCTCGCAGGCGATCGGCTCCTCGATCGCAGGAGGAAAGCGAACCGCCTCACCGCTGCCCGCGAGGCGGCATCGGCTCATGATCGATGCCGCGCTGCTCCCCTCTTGCAGTCCCCCGACCTCGGCAGCGAAAAGCTTGCGCGCCGCCACATTCGCCAGCAGGATGGCGCCATTCAGATCTGACACGATCGTTGCGTCCGGCAACTGGTCGAGCCGGTCGGCGACGAAATGGCGCATCTCGCGGTGACGGGTGATCGCGGCGTTCAATAATGCGATCGTGTATTCGACGCCCCTCTCGGTATGAACGACGTCGCTTTGCGGAACCAGCATAGGCTGTTCCTGCAGGCGCTCGAGTTGTGCGCGCATGAACCGTTCGGTCGCCGCCAACTGCCTCCATCCCCAGATGGGATAGGCCAATGCAAGACCGGTCAGCGCTGCAGAAGGGGGCAGCCATATGCGCAGCAGCATCAGTGCGCAGATCGATAGGCCCAGCACCAGTGCCGAGCACAATGCCAGGCAGGCCAGCGCCGGCATCCGCCTGAAAGGCCCCAGCCCCAACATCAAGATCCACAGCGGCAGCAATCCCGCGACGAGGCAGGAAGACAGGCTGGCCTGCATCATCATCGTGCCGGCACGCAGCCCCTGAAGCAGATAGGCCTGAATTTCGAGCCCGGACAACACGCCGCCGGCGGGCGTTGCGTATCGGCTGCCGAGCCCGGACGCAGTTACGCCGACGAGGACGATCTTGCCCTTTACCAACTCGGCGGGCACCTCCCCTGCCAGAACCGCTGCGGCCGGGATCTCGGGCCAGCGCCCTGCGCCACCGCCGAACGGGATCAGCCTGCCCTGCAAGGAGACTTTCCTGCCTCCTGCGAGGGACTGCGCCATGACGCGCATCAGCAGCTGGGACCGGCCGGGCCCTTGATCCGAACGCGGTGCCGCGCGCACGACACCGTCCGGGTCCGGCGCGATGGTGGCGCCGCCGATCCCGGCGGCGGCGTTACGAAACAGGTCGATCGGAAGGATCGCCGCGGCGCCGCTGCCCGATGAAAGGCCCGGGAGAACCGGCAGGTAGACCGGAGCACCACCTGCCATCGAGCGCGCCAGCGCATCATCGTTGCCCGCATCGGTTCGCTCGGTGAAAAGCACATCGTAGCCGATCGCCTTCGCCCCCGCCGCATTGAGCCGGTCGATTAGCGCTGCATGGGTCGCGCGGTTCCATGGCCAGCGACCGATCCTTCGAACGCTGTCGTCATCGATCTCAACCAGCAGGATCGTATCGGATGACGGCGACGGAGCGAGTTGCAGCAGGTGATCGTAGATGCCGTTGTCGAACCGCTCCATCGTGCGGTCCATCGTCATGAGCATGACCAGCAGGCTGGTGACGATGGCGATCAGCCACCACTGGGTACGCAGCTTGAGATGCCGCCGTACCCTCACCAGTTCCCCTCGACCCTCAACTCGCCGTAATCCGACCATTCGGTACTGACCTTACCGTCGACGAGCCGGCTGGTCTGCACGCGCCAGCGATAGCGGCCGCGCGGCAGATCGATCACCGGCTGGGACGTGTTTGAGAGTTCGGGCAGGTCGACCAGCGGTCTTGCCTCCTTGCCTGCCTTGGCAAGCTGGAAGCGGAACCGTGCGCCCGACCAATCGCGCGCGTTCCACCAGAACAGGTATTGGCGATACGGCCCCGCCCAACCCATCTCGATGCCCATGCGCAGCCCTTCGAGGCGGCGCTGGAAGGAAGATGTCGCGGGCGCGCCCTCCAACTCGTTACGGTCGATAGCGGTTGCCCGCACGAAGTAGGCGCCATCGGGCAGCGACGCGAACCGCAACTCCGGAGACTTGCTGGTCGCCTCGTCCAGAACCTCGAGGAACCTGGCGTCGGCGGCGATCTGCACATGGTAGGCCGTGGCGCCGGGCAACGGCTTCAGGATGAAATGTAGGCCTTCGCCGGTCTGGGCCGCATCCGGCTCAAGCAGTTCGGGAGCAGGCAGCAGGGCGACCGGCTCCGACAGTTCACTTGTCGTTCCGAAGCCTGCGGGCAGCGTCTGTGTCTCGTGCGCCTCGGCATCGAAACCGACCTTGCCTTCCAGCACTTCGCTCGTCGCCAGCCCGGCATCCGCATCATAGGCCATCCGGAACTTCGTGCCCCGCACCGAGGTAATGGCCCGGGGGGTCGAGAACCGGAAATCGCTTTGCGGGTCAGTCATCGGCGTGACGGTGGCGCTCGCGCCGCCCCGCTCGATGCCGAACAGGCGCTCGACGTGGCTGTCGAACACCAACCGGCGCAGGCGCTGCACGCGCACGGTCGACTGCGACGGCAGAGCGATGGTCGTCGCGTCGGGCAACGCGAGCGTGACGAACGACTTCTGCCCGGTCTCGATGAGCATCCCCTCGCCCACGGTCATGCCGACGGCAGCCGGCTTTCCGCCGATCCGCACCGCGCCGCGAACGCTGTGCACGGTCCCTCTCACCGGCTCGTGCCGCAGCAGCGCGCGCGGGATGACGAGCACCATGCCGACCGGCAACCGCAGCGGATCCGCCACCCGGTTGAGCCGTTGGACGATGCGATAGTCTTCGGTGCGGATGAAGTAGTTGGCGGCCAGCCGAAAGAGATTGTCTCCGGGCCGGACTACGTAACGCACATCAGGGCGCGCCGGCTCCACCACCGCGGTGCCGTCGGGCCTCGCGACGGCCATCCCGCCGGGAACTGCCGCCAGCAGCAGGAGGGCGGCGCTTGTCGATACGCGGGTTCTACGATGCCAAGGCTTCAAGTCGATATCCATAAGAGTATATCGGGACCAGCTTCACGCCGTTATCCGGGCGAAGATGCAGCTTGGTCCTGACGTTTGAGATGTGCACGTCGAGGGTTCTCGTGGGGAGGTTCGGGTTGCGTCCCCATACGGCTTCGAAAATGTAGGCGCGCGCCAGAGCGCGGTGCATGTTCCTGAACAGGAGCAGCGCCAACGCGAATTCCTTCGCGGTCAGGGCGATCGGCTCACCGGAGAGTTCGACCGTTTCGGCCCGCGTGTCGAAGCAGTAGCTGCCATAGTGTTCGAAACCCGACAGCGCTGCGGGATAGGCACGGCGCGCCAAGGCGTTGATCCTGGCCTTGAGCACGACCGGTGCGACCGGTTTGATCACATAGTCATCGGCGCCGGCAGTCAGCCCGGCGACGATATCCTCTTCCGCGGACCTGCTGGTGAGCATCAGCGAAGGCGGTGCGATCTCCAGATTGTCTCGCACCCACGATATGACCCCAAGGCCGGACAGCCCCGGCACGTTCCAGTCGAGAATGAGGAGATCGTAGGTTGATCGGTGTAATGCCCGCACGAGAACCTGACCCTCGCCGAACACTTCGCAGGAATGGCCAGCCTCTGCGAGCGTCATCTCCACAAGCCCAGCCAGGGCCACATCGTCCTCAAGTATCGCTATCCGCACGGCCGCCCTTTTTTGCCCCTGCACAGGGCTGAGACTTCGCCATAGCAGCGCCGATGCCGATTGCGAGGCGGGACGGCCGGGCTTTGCAATGTTTTACAGGTGGTGTCTCGAAGAAGGGCAGGTCCGATTTTGCACTCCTTTACATGACAGTCCCAAACCACGCCGCTTATGGCGCGACTCAAGCTAACTAGGGAAAGTCCCTAGAGAACAAGGCGATGGTTGACGGGAGCCTCACAGGCGGCTGCGACATTTCCATTGCGAGCGCCGTTGGAGGATCGTGGAACACCTGTTCGGATCGATGTCGCTGGCAGCCTGCATGTTCGATCGCAATCTTACAATCGGCAAGGCCAGCAAGGCGGCGGCCACGATGTTCGGCCTTCCGACGCTGTTGGGGCGGCAAGCTGACGACTTGGTCCCCGGGGCCGCGCCGGTGCTGCACCGGTGCTTTGAGCTGGCCGACTTCGGCCTGCCTCTCCCTGATCACCGGTTCATCATGGGCGGGCGTGATTATGCCGTTACATTTCATCCCTTGCGACACGCAGGCCTCGGCATCACCGCGCTGCTGGCCGTAGCCATGGACGTTACCCGCAGTCTCCGGATCGAACGTGTACTTCGCGCTTCGCGTCGACGCCTTCTGATGGCATCCCGCCAGGACCACCTCACCGGACTGCTGAACCGGCGCGGGTTCGATGCCGCGCTCCACCGTGAAGTCAGACGGGCAAGGCGATCGGCGACCCCTCTCTCGCTTCTGATCATAGATATTGACTGGTTCAAGGCCTACAATGACAATCTTGGGCACCAGGAAGGCGATCGATGCCTTGGTCTCGTAGCCGACGCTCTCGGTACATGCTTGCGGCGGGCAAGCGATCTCGCCTGTCGCTATGGCGGTGAGGAGTTCGTGCTGATCCTTCCCGAAACCGATGCCAAGGGTGCAGTGGCCGTAGCGGCCAATTGCCAGCAGGCGATACATACTCTTGCGATCGCGCATCCCGCCAGCGCATACGGGCGGCTCACGACCAGCATCGGCATCGTTGCAGCGCAAGCCTTATCGATTCCCGTCGATCCGACAGGGCTTTTCGCACAGGCCGATACTGCGTTGTACAGGGCAAAGAACAACGGTCGAAACCGCTGGGAGATCAATGACTGTTCGGCAGCAGAGCGTTCGTTGCGGTAGCTTCCTGAAAAGTCACAGTCGCTTTCGCTCTTTACCGGCCTCGCACCGAGCGATGTGCAGCCCCGCCAGCTTTCTTGCAGAGAACATAATTCCGCTCAGACCGAAGACGATACTATGCCTTGAGTATCAGTCCCTTACGGTCGAGCGTCCAGCCAACGCTCCAGCAAACCATAGTGTATGTCAAAGCGCATAGCAGCGAGCCGATCGCGTCTGGTGCGATGCGCTGGAAGATGGCGATGCCGATCCAGTCATACAGTCCGCCATAGCCGGCGACGCGCACGAGATTAAGCGTAACCACGAAGAGTTCGGAGAACAGGTAGATCGCCAGCGGATTGCGCCCGAGGATCGTGAAGAAGCGCCTGCCCCCGTGCAGCCCCTTGACCTCGAACAGCCAACTGGCGATCGCCAACAGGATCATGGCCAGTCCCACGGTGAGCAGCACGAACGGGCCGGTCCACATCTTCTTGGCTATCGGGAACCACGGACTCCAGGCTAGAGCAGCCACGGTAAGCACCAGCCCCCCCAGCGCAAGCGCCCGCAACGTCCTTTCGAGCGAACCCGCGTGCAGGATGGCGAGACCGGCAAGATAGCCGGCAATCACGTTGACCGTGGCGGGAAGCGTGCCGAGGAAGCCCTCCGGGTCGAAGCCGCCGTCCTTCTTGTAGAGGTGTTCCCTGGGCAGAAGGTACAGGTCCAGCAGGGTCCCGGCGTTGCCGGTCTTGGAATAAGCCTCGCCGGGCAGGCTGAACGCGAGCAGAATCGCCCAGTAGCCCAGCAGCAGGGCGATGCAGGCAAGCACCAGCTTCTTCCAATCCAGCCATCGCACCACCAGTCCGGTAAGAACGTAGCACAGAGCCAGACGCTGCAGCACGCCGGGGACCCGGGTAAGCGCGAAGGGCGTAAGGCTCCAGCCGTCGGCGTCATGCCGGGCGAAGGGATACCAGTACATTAGGAAGCCGAGCGCAAAGATGATCATCCCGCGCCTTGCGAGGTTCGCGAGGTACGGTCCGGTGGCGATCGGCTTGCGCATGGCGAAGCTCATCGCGTTGCCCATCGCGAAGAGGAAGCTCGGGAACACGAGGTCGGCCAGCGTGAAGCCGATCCACTTCGCATGGACCAGTTGGGTGAACGCGGGCGCGCCCGGACCCGCCGTATTGACGAGGATCATCAGGAAGATGGTGGCGCCCCGGAACACGTCGAGCGAGGCGAAGCGCTGCGGCTTGGCGGCGGCGGTCACGGGCGGGTCTCTTCGAGGATTTCGCGGACGAGCATGATCGGGTCCTTGGGGGCCTTGCGCTTCCACTGGCGTCCGTCGGCGATCCACTGCTGCTCCCATGCGCGGATGGCGCCGAGGATGGCGGGCTCGTCGAGCGGCTTTCCAGCGGCTGCCGCAGCGCGCTGGGCGGTGAGGAAGCTCTCCCAGCGCGGCAGGTAGTAGCCCGAATAGAGGCCCTGCCATGCGCGCGAGGCGTAGTCGGACAAGTGGCCTTCGCCGCCCCAGACGGTGACGATGGCCTTGGCCTCCTCCTCGAAGCGGGCCTTCTCGGCCGGCGTATCGCCATAAGCGCGCGCATCGGCGATCCATGAGCCGAGTGTTTCCTGCTGGTTGCCCGCGAGGAGATCGATCCGCCGTGCCAGCGTGCCCATTCGGACGCGTGCCCGGTCGCCTTCGGCCAGCTTGCCGTCCCGATACGCCGCCAGCGTCGCCTTGAGCAGATGGTCGAGTTCGAGGCTGGCGTAATGCCGGGTCAGATCGACGATGTCGTATGTGAACAGCTTTGACGGCTTGCCGGGCGCGGCGGCCAGCAGTGCGGTGATCCCCTCGCGCAGCTTGGCGGGGTCGCCGGGCGCTTCGGGATAGTCCGCGCCTTCCGCCATGGGGCGCTTGAAGAACAGGTAGGCGCCAGCGTGCTGCTGCCACCAGCGCGGCTCCCAGTACCGGGTGCGATAGGCGCCCGCAGCCGCCTGTTCCCAAGCTTTTGCCAGCGCCGGGGAAGCCTCGCCATAGCGGGCCTTGAGGTGCTCGCCCAGCCAGTCGGCAAGCGGACGGTCGGGCTCGCCCCAGGCGAGGTCGTAGGCGTAGTCGTAGACCACCGAGTTGCTGTGCAGCCCTTCGGGGAACAGGCCGAAGCCGGTCAGGCGGCCCTTGCGCGGATCGGCGTGAAGCGCGGCCATGTCGCGGCGGTAGAATTCGAGGTCGCCGTAGACGGGGTTGCTGCCGCCGTAATTGTGGACGTAGCCATAAGTCCACGCCTTGCCGTCGAAGGCGTCGGTCTTCTGCCAGATGCCGGGGTAGCGGTCGTTGCCGATGTCGAGGATCAGCATGCGGTCGTCGGGCACGCGGCTGAGGAAGGCGGCGATCGCCTCGGGCGTCCAGAACGCCTTGTCGGCGCCGAACAGCCAGCCCTGCATCACCCATGTGGCCTTGGGCGCGGCGGCGGTGATCGAGCCGTAGAGCCGCTCGCCATACGCAGCAAGGCGCGCATCGCGCACTGCGGGCGGCAATGCCGCCGCGCGGGTGGCGGCGGTGTTGGCGATGGAGTCCCCGTACTCGGCGGCAGCGGCGTCGCTGCCGTCCTCGGCGATCGGGGGGATCATCTCGTTGAAGGCATCGGCGAGGTAGTATTCACCCTCGCCATACGTGCGGTTGTAAAGCGTCACGAACCGGGCCGCCAGCTGCGTGAACAGCGGGTCCGACGGGTCGAGCCAGTAGGTCGGCGGGAAGCCCTCCCACGCGCGCATCTTGTAGATGCGGGCCTTGGGATGCGCCTTGGCGAATGCCTCGGGCACGTATCCGGCGAAAGCGGGCAGCACCGGCTTCATGCCGAGCGCACGCATGCGCGCGAGGATGCGCAGCTGGAGCTGGTGCTTCTTCTCGATCCAGCCCGACGACAGCGGCGCGCGGTAGCCCGCAAGGTTGCCCATGCGCTGCCACGGCAGGAACGGCGCGGCGGAGAGGCTCTCGGCGATCGCGGTTTCGCTCAGGCCGCTTTCGCGCCAGAGTTCGCGCCAGACGTATTCCTGGCCTTCCATCGCCAGCGGCGTATCGACGCCGTGCGCGGCCATCCAGTCGATTTCCTGCTCCCAGCGATCCCAGCCCCACCAGGGGGTGGTGTAGCCGTAAGTGCAGGTGTTCAGGTAGGCGCGCAGCGCGAAGGGAGAGGTGACTTCGCCGGTATCCATGTCCGGCAGGGCGTCCAGCGCGCCGAGGCGGCGATCTTCCCAGCTGACGTGCAGGCGTCCCAGCTTTTCCAGCGTGGCGGCGACACCGCGCACCAGCGCGACGGGGGAGGTGCCTTCGGCCTCGATATGTCCGCCGCGGATGCGCACGCGGTAGTGCGCCGCCCCGGCATCCGGCGTCAGGCTGAAGGAGAGCCTGTCGGCCGGAATGCCGAAGCGGGCCAGCGCGGCGGCGGCGGAATCGACGCCGGGCTGTTCACCGGCCGGAGGAGAGTTGACCGATGAAGCCGGGGAAGGATTGTCTTTCGCAGCGACCGCGAAAGGCTGCGCGGCGGTGGCCAGCAGCAGGGCGGTGCCCGCCCATCGCAGGCTCCCCTTCTTGAACGGACGCGGGATGCGGATCGCGGTCATCGGGGGTAGTCCTTGCAACAGTCTTGAACAGGTTGGCGCGTGCCCGGCACAGGCCCGGGCACGCACCTTGTCGTCATGGCGATGTCAGAGTTTAAGCGTCGCCGAAAGGTAGAAGCTGCGGCCGTAGAAGCTGCTCTCCTGCCAGATCGAGGAGTCGGTATAGTACGCTTCCTCGCGGCTGTTGTTGAGGTTGATGACACCGGCGGAGAAGCTCAGCCATTCGTTGGGCGAATAGCCGCCGCTGATGTCGACCTGCGTGCGCGCCTTCACGACGTGGCCGGCATAGGCGAAGAAGCTGTCGGCGCTGTTTTGCTCGTAGCCGCTGCGGTGGTTGATCGCCGCGCGGATGTTGAAGTGCTCGTTCTCCCAGTAGGGCACGAGGTTCCAGGTCACCTTCGACAGGTTGCGGATGGTGTAGCCGGTGCCGATCGCGACCTTTTGCGGGTAGACGCGCGTGAAGTTCGCCATGATGCCGAAGCCGTCCACCGGCAGGAAGCGGTCGAACGACTGCGTCCAGCTGACCTCGAAGCCCTTCACGCGGATCGTGCTGGGATCGTTGAGCGTCTGGGTGATGTCGTAGATGTTGCCCGAGGTATCGACGCACTCACCGCCCGCGTTGCTCGACAGCGCCGTGCCGTCGAACGAGGTCGGGCAGACCAGCGACGAATACGTACCGTTCTTGATCCACTTGTAGAAGCCGTTGATCGAGAGCGCGTTGCCGTGGTCATAGTACCACTCGACGCCCAGATCGAGCTGCTTGGCGGTCAGCGGCTTGAGGCCGGCCTGGCCGAGATCGACGGTGACCGTATTGGTGCCGACCGGATCGGTGTTCGCCGAAGTCGAGGTCGTCTGCGCCATCGAGGTGCGCGAGTCCATGAACGGACGCACCAGGACCTTGGCGGCGGCGAAGCGGACCTGCAGGTCGTTGGCCGGCTCGGCCACAAGGCTCAGGCTGGGCAGGAAGTTGCCGTACTTCTGGGTGAGCGTGTACTCGCCGATCTTCTGCTGGACTTCCTCGTAGCCGTCGGTGCGTGGCTCGGTGACGTTGCCGAGCACCTTCTGTTTGGTGTGCTCGTAACGCAGGCCGACGTTGCCGCGCAGCGGCATGCCCGCGATGGTCGTGTCGATGTCCGCCATCGCGTAGACCGAGGGCATGTAGCGATCGACGTTGTAGCTCGCTTCCGGCGCGAAGATGTCGGGGACGACGATCCCGGCGGCGGCGAGCGCCTTTTCGTAGGCGTTGAGATCCGGCCCGATCCACGAGGTCGGGATGCCCGAGGCGCCGTTGAGGAAGCCGGAGACCGGGTAGTAGGTCGTCGTCATGTCCGGGAAGACGCTGCTGGTCGCGCTCGGGGCATTGGCCAGAGCGACCATGTCGTGACGCGAGACGTAGCGGCTGAAGGTTTCGTGGCGGTACTTCACGCCGGTGCTGAGCTTCGAGATCGGTCCGAAGGTGACTTCGCGGCTGAGGTCGAACTGCGCGGACTTCTCCGACGAGTTCATGCGGCGGGTGGCGCCGTTGGGATACTCGTTACGCGTCAGCGTGCTGCGCTGATACAGGCTCGGATCGGTAAGGTCGGTGCCGACGGTGAAGTTCACGTCGTTCGGATCGGAGAAGTCGATCGAGGCGCTGGGGATGTTGACGCCGACGATCGCCGCCTTTTCATCCTGATAGGTCGTGCCCTTGGTGTAGTTCAGCGTGGTGCTGGCGACCCAGCCGGTGCCGTCGTTCCACTTGGCGCCAAGGGTGTAGCCCTGGCTGGTGAGGTCGCGGTCCTCGTGCTGGCGGTTGTTCTCCATGGTGAAGTTTGTGGCGGTCACGTTGGTGGCGACGCCGTTGTTCACTTCGTTCACGGTGATGCGCGAGGTGTCGAACAGGAAGACCTGTTGGTTGAGGTCGTAGTCGGTCTTGTCACGCGCGTAGATCGCCGTCGCGTTCATCTCGAAGCGGTCGGACGGCTTCCACTGCAGGCCGCCGCTGGCCATCAGCCGCTCGGTGTCACGGTCAATGCGGCGGTAGCGCGGACGGCGCGGGAGCTGCACGGTCTCGCCATCGACGGTGGTGGTGGCCCAGCGGTCCATCCACATGTAGTCGGCGCGGTCGCGCAGCTTCTGGTAGCCGAGGTTGGCGTAGACGCCGATGGTGCCGTCGGCGAACTGGTCGACGTAGCTGCCGCTGATCTTGGGCGTGATCTTGCCGCCCGCGTATTCCGAGTTCTGGCCCTTCACCGACAGGATGATCTGGCGGTCCTTGTAGTCCAGCGGCTTGGGCGTGGAGATGTTGACGGTGCCCGAAAGACCGCCGGTGTCCATCGCAGCCGTGGGCGACTTGATGACCTCGATCGCATTGGCGAGTTCGGTCTGGATGATATCGTAGCGGAAACCGTCGGTGAAGTCGGCGCTCTTGAAGGTCTGGCCGTTGATCGTGGTCATCGCATACTGCGGGCCAAGGCCGCGGATGCTGATCGTCGCGCCGCGTCCGTTGATGTTGGACATCTGGACGCCGGAGATGCGCTGAATTGCCTCGGTAATGTTCTCGGCGGGGAACTTGCCGATGTCCTCGGCGGAGATGCCGTCGGTCACGCGCACGTCGTTGCGCTTGGCGTCGAGGGCGTTGGCAAGGCTGCTGCGGAAGCCGGTGACGACGATGTCGGCGGCATCGCCCTCTGCGGGCGCGGCGGCTTCCTGAGCCATGGCCGGGCCGCTCGGCACCAGCAGTGCCGGTGCACAGCAGGAAAGGAGCAGGGCGGCCTTGGCGAGGCGCCGTGCAATCGGATCGATAACGCGTTCTGAACTTGTCATGACTACCCCCTGAGACGTGTTTCTGGGAACGGAAAAGCCCGGTGGACCCTCCGCACCTCCTGCGAACGTTTTTTGATTTGTTACCCAATGATGTCACAAAGACCTGGAAGCAAGTCAAGTCCATTTGAAGACGAAAATGAATATTTTGGTATTGCTTCCGTCTGCAATCATTGGCAGCCTTGGGATCGGGCGCTTGCCTGTATCATGCCATCGCGATCAACCTTCGCAAGTTTCTGAAATGCCAGGAGTTCAGACACTTTTGCCGGATTTTGTGCGGTAGAGTGCCGTGGAGATGCCAGTCGGTCGCCGGCGGTGAGCGGGCCACCTTATGTCTATTTAAATACCTTTAAAATACCATTGTGTTATGAATTTTGCGCCATATGATGCCAATGTCCTCGTGACATTCTCTCGCAACATTCCCCGATTCGCATCATCGCTCGCCAACGAGGAAACATCGAACGTGACAGTAGACGCCACCCTCGGTTCCCATACGGAATCGCCCGAAGTTCAGGGCGGCGAATCCCGCATCACGCTCATGCACGCCGAGGCGGCCGAAGCGGGGGCTGCGGTGTCGCGCTTCCTTTCGCATAATCGTGTGGCGCTCGGGCTGCTGGGCGAGAGCCTGCGCGCCGACCCGCCTGCACTGCTGGTAACCTGCGCACGCGGTTCCTCCGACCACGCCGCGACTTATGCGAAGTACCTCGTGGAGACTCTGCTCGGCGTGCCGACCGTATCGGCTGCGTTCTCCACCGTATCTCTCTATGATGCGCAGGTCGCATCGTCGGCGGGACGGACGCTCTGTCTCGCAATCTCGCAGTCGGGCCGCAGCCCGGACATGCTGGCGACCATCGAGCGTCAGCAGGCGGCGGGCGCACTCGTCGTGGCGCTGGTCAACGACGAGGAGTCGCCGCTGGCGGCGATGGCGGACGTCGTCCTGCCGCTGTGCGCTGGCCCCGAGCGTTCGGTTGCGGCAACCAAATCCTATATCACTTCGCTCGCGGGCATTGCCGCGATCGTCGCAGCCTGGCGCGGCGATACGACGTTCGAGGCGGATCTCGCAGCGCTTCCCTCCGCGCTGGACGAGGCTTTCGCGCTGGACTGGTCCGCTTTGGGAGAAGGCCTGCGCGATGCCGCGAATCTCTTCGTGATCGGGCGCGGCTACGGCCTCGCCGTCGCGCAGGAGGCGGCGCTCAAGTTCAAGGAAACGTCCGGCCTCCACGCCGAGGCGTTCAGCTCGGCCGAAGTGCGTCACGGACCGATGGCCGTCGTGCGCGAGGGCTTTCCGGTGATCGCTTTCGCCGGCCCCGACAGCGCCGGAGATGACGTTCGCACGCTCTGCGGCGAATTCGCGGCGCGCGGCGCCCGCGTCTGGCTGGCATCTGCACGGGATGAAGGGCAGCAAGGCGTTCATCACCTTCCGGCCCTGCCGCTGCGCGCGGAGCTTGCGCCGCTCGCGACGATCGCGTCTTTCTATCGCATGGCCAATGCCTTGTCCCTCGCGCGCGGGAACGATCCCGACTGCCCGCCCTATCTTGCCAAGGTGACGCGCACGCGATGACCGTCCTTCATGTCTTCAATGGCTACATTCCCACGGCCGACGCGGTACTTTCCGAAGCACGCATCACCATGGAGGGCGAGCGCATCGTCTCAATTGCCGCCTTCGGTCAGGAGCGGGCGGACGATAGCATCGACCTTGCCGGGGGCTGGATGCTCCCCGGCTTCATCGACGTGCAAGTCAACGGCGGTGGCGGCGTTCTGTTCAACGACACACCGACGCTGGAAGGCATCGCCGCGATCGGCGCAGCGCATGCGCGCTACGGCACGACCGCGTTTCTGCCCACGCTGATCAGTGCCGACCCTTCCGTAATCGCCCGGGGCCTCGACGCGGTGGATGAGGCGATCGCAGCGGGTGTCCCCGGTGTGGTCGGCATTCATGTCGAAGGGCCCTTCATCAATCCGCGTCGCAAGGGAATCCACGCCGAAGAGCGGCTGATCCCGCTCGACGACAAAACGATGGCGCTGCTCACCCGACCTCGCCGGGGCCGGGTAATGGTGACGCTCGCCCCAGAACTGGCCGATCCCGCCGATCTGACCAAGCTTGTCGCGGCAGGGGTAATCCTCAGCGCAGGCCACTCAGACGCAACTTCGGAACAGGCGGCCGACGGTTTCGCGCACGGCATCACCGGCGTTACGCATCTGTTCAATGCGATGGCGCCGTTGCACCATCGCGCGCCGGGTTTGGTCGGCGCGGCCTTCGACAACGATGAGGTCTGGTGCGGTCTTATCGCCGATGGCGTCCATGTCGTCCCCTCCATCCTGCGTCTAACGCTGAAGGCGAAGTCGCCAGAGCGGATCATGCTTGTCACCGATGCGATGCCCGGCGTCGGCAACAATGGTGCGCCGTTCCACCTCGACGGCCACGAGATCTTCGTGCGCGACGGTATCTGCACCGACGCCGCCGGAACGCTTGCCGGTTCGGGGCTAGACATGGCGAGCGCTGTTCGCAACGTCGTTGCGATGACGGGGATCGCCGTGCCGGTAGCCGCCCGTATGGCCGCCGCGACGCCCGCCGCTTTCCTCGGCCTCGCCGGAGACTACGGCGCGTTTCAGCCGGGGTATCGTGCCGATTTTGCACTGCTCGACAGTGAGTTGAAGCCGATGCAGACCTGGATAGGCGGCCGTCGCTTCGCCTGAATTCCCTTTTTTCTACCGTCCAATTGCCGGGAACCGAGATGCCGTCCATTTCCCTCAGCGCACCGCTCTCCGGCTGGCTCTGCCCGCTGGACGAAGTTCCCGATCCGGTCTTCGCCGGAGGCATGCTGGGAGAAGGCTTGGCCATCGACCCGCTCGGCGAAGTGCTGCACGCACCGGCTGCGGGAGAAGTCATCGGCTTTCACGAAGCTGGGCATGCCGTTACGTTGCGTCTGCGTGAAGGCGTGGAATTGCTCCTCCATTTCGGCCTGGACACGGTGCGCCTGGGCGGAGCCGGGTTCACACCGCTGGTATACATCGGCGCGCATGTCGATGAAGGACAGCCGCTCTTGCGCGTCGCCCTCGACGAAGTCGTCGGCAAGGCGCGCAGTCTCGTCACGCCTTTGCTGGTTACCGAACCGGCCGGATATGCGATCGAGTGGATTGCGCCTTTCGGCACGATCGAAGTAGGCGAGCCGCTGGCCCGTCTCTTTCGCGACGAGGCCACATCGTCGGATCAGCCCCTCGATACGGGCCGAGCGCCGGAAGCCAGGCTGCAGCGTAAGGTTCGAATTCCCCTTGCCCATGGGCTACACGCCCGTCCGTGCGCAAGACTGGCCGAAATAGTGCGTGCTGCTGCTGCGGTGAAGGTTCACGTTGCTGTCGGAGGCCGCGAAGCGTCTCTGGCCAGCCCGACCGCGATGCTGCGCCTCGCTGTGCGTCATGGAGACACAGTCGCTTTGTTGGCGAGTGGTCCCGACGCAGAGCCGGTGCTCGACCAGCTTGTACAGATGATCGAGAGCGGCATGGGAGAAGGCGCACCTTTTCCTGCCGAATCTGCCGTCAGAGCACCGATCACCTCGGTATCAGGCGCCGAATTTTCCGTCCCGGCTGCAGGAGCAGCCCTGCCGGGCGTAGCGGCGTCGCCGGGGATAGCGGTCGGCCCCGTCTGGCGCCCGGTTCAAACCGAACCCGTGATCGATGAAATCAGTGCGGGTCCCGAGATCGAGACGACGCGCCTGCGTGACGCGCTGATCGCGGTCCGAACCGCGCTCTGCAGTCCGGCGGGCGCGCATGCCGAAGAAGAAGCGATCCTCGGCGCCCATCTCGCACTGCTCGACGATCCGGAACTGACGGGAGCGGCGGAGGCGCTAATCGCTGATGGCGTGAGCGCGGGAGCGGCCTGGCGGCGCGTCCTCCTTGCCGAGGCAGCGGGGCTGCGTGCGACCGGCGATGCCCGTTTCGCCGAGCGCGCTGCGGATTTCATCGACCTCGACCTGCGCGTGCAATGGTGCCTCGCAGGCGACGAGCCTCCGGTGATGGTGCCGCCTGCGGGTGCGATCCTGATCGCGGACGACCTGCTACCCTCGCAAGTGGCGGCGCTCTCTCCGGGAGGCGTCGCCGGGATCGCGACCGCTCGTGGCGGGCCGACGTCGCATGTCGCAATCATTGCCGCAAGCCGGGGTCTACCCGCACTGGTGGCACTGGGCAGCGCGGTGCTGGAGATCGCGGACGGGACCATGGTCGTGCTCGATACGGTGACGGGGACGCTCGAAGTCGATCCGCCTGCCGAACGGCTGAGCGCAGCGCGAGCCGCCGCCTCTATGCGCGAAACGCGCCGTGCTGCCGCGCTCGCGGCGGCGGGGCGTGACGGTGCGACTGCAGATGGTAAACGGATCGAGGTCTTCGCGAATCTGGGCAAGCTCGACGATGTCGCGCCCGCTCTGGCGCAAGGCGCAGAAGGCTGCGGGTTGCTGAGGACCGAGTTCCTGTTCCTCGACCGCGCCACAGCACCGGATGAGGACGAACAGATGGCGTGCTACGCCGCAATCGCACAGGCGCTGGAAGGGCGCCCGCTCATCGTGCGACTGCTGGACATCGGTGGCGACAAGCCCGCGCCTTATCTCCCGATCGCGGCGGAGGAAAACCCGGCGCTTGGCCTGCGAGGCATTCGCGTAGGGCTCGCGCGGCCAGAAGTGCTGTCAACGCAGCTGCGCGCCATCCTGCGCGCGACGCCTTCGGGCGACATACGGATCATGGCGCCGATGATCGCCCGGATCGAGGAACTGCGCGCGGTGCGAGAGGTGTTGCTCGCCGAGGCCCGGGCGCTGGGCATCGCCGTTCCGCAACTGGGCGTAATGGTGGAAACACCGGCGGCCGCCGTGATGGCCGACCGCCTGGCTGCCGAATGTGATTTCCTGTCGGTCGGCACTAATGACCTGACACAGTACACGCTAGCGATGGATCGCGGGAACCCTGCGGTAGCCGGAGGGCTCGACGGGCTGGATCCGGCAGTGCTGCGTCTGATCGCGCAGACCTGCACGGGCGCAGAGCGCTTCGGGAAATGGGTCGGTGTATGCGGGGGCCTTGCCTCCGATCCGCTGGCGGCAGGGCTGCTAGTCGGACTGGGCGTCGGCGAACTGTCTGCGGCGCCGGGCCAGGTGGCTGAGGTCAAGGCGTCGCTCGCGGCGGTGACGGACGCGCAATGCAAGGCGCTGGCGCGCAAGGCTCTCGACGCCGCCAGCGCAACAGAAGTCCGCGCGCTTGCGACGGAAATGCTCAGAGAGGTGGGACTGTGACGGGTTGGATGAGATCGCTGGGGCAGAGGCTGCAGGGCCTTGGCCGCGCCCTGATGCTGCCGATCGCGGTGCTGCCGGTGGCAGCGCTATTGTTGCGCCTCGGCCAGCCCGACCTTCTGGGACTCGAGTTCGTCAGCGCGGCGGGCAATGCCATGTTCGCGAACCTCGGTCTGCTGTTCGCTATCGGAGTAGCCACCGGCTTTGCACGAGACGGTAACGGCGCCGCACCGCTTGCGGGAGCAGTCTGCTTCCTGGTCGCTAGCGAAGGCGCGCGGGCGTTGCTCGCAATCCCTCCGGAAGTCACGGCGGGCGTCGCAAGCGATGCCGCCAACGTCAAGGCGGCACTGGCGAGCGCATGGAGCCAGTCACAGATCGCACGGCTCTCAGTGCCGATCGGAATCGTCTCGGGGATGATTGGGGGCAGCGCCTACAACCGCTTCCACAACTTCCGCGCGCCCGAATACCTGGCGTTCTTCGGCGGGCGACGCTTCGTGCCGATCGTCAGCGGGACGGTGGGCATTGTCATCGCCGGGATCATCGGAGCAGCGTTCCCGGCCGTCAACGGCGGGATCGACGGCATGAGCCGCCTTGCTCTGGCAAGCGGCGAATGGGGCCTGTTCGTCTACGGGCTACTCAATCGGCTGCTGCTGGTCACCGGCCTGCACCACATCATCAACAATGTCGCATGGTTCGTCCTCGGCGACTACCATGGCGTGACCGGAGACCTGCGCCGCTTCTTCGCGGGCGATCCGGGCGCGGGTGCGTTCATGACAGGCTTCTTCCCGGTAATGATGTTCGGCCTGCCGGCTGCATGCCTCGCCATGTATCGCTCGGCCCTACCGGAGCGACGCAAAGCGACCGGCGGCATGCTGCTGAGCCTTGCGGCAACCTCGTTCCTGACTGGGGTTACCGAGCCTATCGAATTCAGCTTCATGTTCCTCGCACCGGTGCTCTTCGTGGTTCATGCGGTGTTGACAGGTGTGTCCATGGCGCTGATGTCGGCGCTGGACGTCCATCTCGGCTTCGGGTTCTCGGCGGGACTGTTCGACTACATCCTCAACCTGGGCAAGGCACAGAAGCCCTTGCTGTTGCTGCCGGTGGGGCTGGCCTACTTCGCTGTCTATTACGCCGTGTTCCGCTGGGCGATTCTGCGCTTCGACCTCAAGACGCCGGGCCGCGAGGATCTTGCAAATTCTTCGGACAGGCGCGAGCGACCAGCCGCCGAGCGGGGTCTTGCCTTCCTCGTTGCCCTTGGCGGAGCCGGAAATCTGCGCGAGATCGGGGCGTGCACGACGCGCCTTCGTCTGGTGGTGGCCGAACAGGTGCTTATCGACGAGGCCGAACTGCGCGCGTTGGGCGCCAAGGGAGTCATCAGGCCTTCGGCCCATGGCGTGCAGGTCGTGCTTGGCCCGATCGCGGATGCCGTGGCAGATGAAATCCGCGATGCCTCGCGCAGCGGACCAAGCGTTGCGGCGCCCGCCCTGCCCCCGCCGAAAGCGCAGGCTGGCCCCTGCCCGCTCGATCCACTGCGACTGCCCGCAGGGGTGCGAAATGCGCTAGGCGAGAATGCGGCCGTCTGGATGTCGCACGGTCGCCTGCTGGTCGAAGCCATGGCAAGGCCCGACCTTAATGCACTCGCAGCTCACGGCTTACGCCGTGGCGCGCTGGTGGGATCGCGATGGCACCTCCTTTTCGAACCTGAAGCGATGAAGGCCTGGCACAGCGAAAGTTGATATGCCGATGCTAACGGGTAGCTTTTTAATACCAATGCGATACTAATCACTATCGCGTTGTCCCGATCCCATCCCGGCGTATCGCAGGCGCATAGAGGAGACCTATGGCAGCCGTGGACAAGATTGGCCCTCTTCGCGATGGCGACACCGGGCCGCGTTACATGCGGCTCCAACGTCTCATCCGCGAAGCCATCGAGAAGCACCGGATCGCGACGGGATCCGCCCTGCCGACCGAACGCGAACTCGTCGAGGAATATGGCGTGTCGCGCGTCACCGTGCGCAAAGCGATCGATGGCCTCGTCGATGAGGGCATGCTCGAAAGAAGACAGGGTGCGGGCACCTTCGTCGCGGCGCTTCGCCAGCCCGAGCAGGGCACGCGGGTGGAAAAGAGCTTTTCCATCATGACCTCCTTTTCCGAGGATATGGTGACGCGCGGACGCAAACCTAGCAACATATGGATTGACCGCCTTGAGGGCGTAGTTACGCCGGACGAGGCGATGCTGCTTGGCCTATCGCCAGGTTCGCGGATACTCCGCTTCAATCGCATCCGCTGCGCTGATGGCGAAACGATGGCGATCGAACATGCCGTTGTCCCGGGCTGGGCACTACCATCACCCGATGTCGTCGACGACTCGCTATACGCTGCGCTTGACGCAGAGGGAAACCGTCCGGTACGCGCGCTGCAGCGCTTGCGATCGGTGGGATTTAGCCCGGAACATGCCGAGATGCTTGGCATTTCCGCGGGCGATCCCTGCCTGGCCATCGAGCGCCGCGCATTTCTGCCCGACGGCCGTCTGGTCGAGGTCACGAACTGTTACTATCGCGGTGACGCTTATGATCTGGTCGTCGAGCAGGGAAGCCCCTGATTCCCCCGCCACGATCGCATCGTGATCCCCAATACGGTCGCCAACCGCGACGGCAGCACATTCAAGGCACCCGAGACGATCGATCTGGACCGCAAGATGAACAACCACGTGACTTTCGGCCTCAGCCCACACCGCTGACTCGGATCGCACTTCACCAAGTGCGAAATCATGATCTAGCTGCAGCAATGGCTGCGTCGAATTTCCGACTTCGAACTGGACGAAAAAGAGTAGCCCTCCACATCGGCGGGCCGATCATCGAGGTCGAGCCCCTGAAACCCAAGTCGCGGTTGCAGGAGGAAACTGACGGTCACAACACCGCCGTCGAACAGGCCGTGCGCGTTGCCGGGCGCGACCAGCATGGGTCGTTCGTTCGAGTCCTGATTTCCGATCTGCCATGGTCGGACAAGTCCGACATGGCGACGATATTGTGCGACTATGCCTGAGCCCAACGAAAGATCGCACCGATATCGCCAGACAAGGTCAAAAAATCGTCGCGTCGTGCGGACGCACAGCAAGTGCCGCTGGGACATGACGGGCCTTGGCGCTCGTGGCGGTCGATCCGCGTCCTTACCAGCGCCAGTGGCACTGTTCGGCAACGACATGGCCACCGCCCGGCCGACCGTGCCGCCAGACGGCGGCCAAGCGAACTTCGACTGAGCGCACGAAGCAGCGATGCTATACGCCGGTGCGGATCAGGGTCAGGCCATCCGCATCGTCCTGTAGGCGCAGGCCCGGTCGTGCCGCGACTATATCCCTGAAGCTGGCGAACCGAGGCGGCTTGAGCAGGTAACCCGCCGCGCCCAGTTCGGCCGATCGTCGCTGATCAGGCTCATGATCGGAACCGCTGCACATGATGACCATGACATCACGCAGGGTATCTTCGCCGCGCAGATTCTCCAGAAGGCAGAAACCATCTACGTCGGGCATGTTGATGTCGAGCAGGATCAGATCGACGCCGTTACCCGGCGTCGAGAGGATCTGTTGTGCCGCGCGTCCGTCGCGCACGCTGCGCACGTGGCAGCGCAGTTTCGGCCGCCTGAACAGCGCCAGTTCCGTCAATTCGAGGTCCGCCTCCCGATCATCGACGATCAGGACATTTGCAACCTCTGGGGCTACATCGGCGGACATGGCAATGTCCATATCGGAATTCTTGTCACCCATCTCCGGGGCTCCGGCCTGCTGTGCCGCAGGCATCGTGAAGTGAAACGTTGCACCTGCCCCGTGTGGGGAGACGCAACCTATCCGGCCGCCATACAGGGTGACGATCCGCCGACAGATCGCCAGTCCTAAACCGGATGCATCATTGCGATGAACAAGACGCTGGAAAGGCTGGAATATCTGCTCGCATTGCGCTTCCGGAATACCGACACCATCATCCGCGACGAAGAAGCCGGGTTGTTCGTCGACCAAGCATTCGCCAATCGTCACCGTCACGCCAGGTTCATTGTGCAGCACCGCATTGGCGATGAGGTTCTGGAACAGTTGGCGAAGGTGGACCGGATCGGCGACCAGCCCCGGCAACGAACCGTAGACGATCGTGGCTTTGCGATCCTCGATGATGCGGGTAAGGCTCTGGCACACTTCGCCGATCACATCCGGCACGCTGCACAACAAATGGTCCGCTACACCCGGCGCGTCGAGTCGGGTGTAGCGGCCGACGGAATCGATCAGCGCCTGCATGCGAGACGCGGACTCGCCGATGTAGCGCAGATAGGCCGCCTGTCGGCTCTCTTCCTGCCCGCTTTCCTCCATTTCGGGGCGCAGCAGGTCGGAAAAGGCGATCAGCGTGCGCACCGGCTCGCGCAGGTCGTGCGCCAGGGCACGGGTGAACACGCCGAGGCTTGCATGCTGCTCGCTGATACGTGCCTGCTGCTCCTGCAAGGTGCAGACCATTCCTTGCAACCGTCCATAGAGATCTGCGTTTTCAAGCGCCACTGACGTCGTGTCTGCCAACGCCTGCAGGATCGCCACTTCCTCGGCCGAAGGCGCATGGCGGCTGGACCAGTAGTTGCCGATGGCCCCGATTGGTGCGCTTCGACGAATGGGCACCATCGCGAGACTTTTAACGAAAGTGGGGCGATAGGCCTCAACCGGCACGCGCGGGTCATCGTAGATATCCTCGATGACGATACTCTGCGCGTTCAGCATTACCCAGCCGCTGACACAGATGTCCATCGGAAAGCGCCGCCCTTTCCACAAGGGCGCGATGGCGTTTTCCTCGGCGTAATAGCACTGGTCGCCGTCACGCAGTACGAATGTGGCGCCGTCCGCGCCGGTGAGATTGCGCGCCGCTTCGCGCACCACTGCCGTCACGGCATCGACATCGCGCGCCCGTGACAAATCCTGAACCGCGCCTACCAGCCTCTCCATGGCCGAAACGTAAGCCGTCGTCGTGCGGATAGTGTTGGCGTCCATCGCGTTCGCTCTTGTTATCGGCGGGAATTATCCATCCATCGACGATAGAGGCGGTATATTGCCTTGTATTTAACCACAGATACGTGACTGTACGTATCGATCGGCGCAAACTATACGTTTCTGCGCCCGCGATAACGGTGAATAAATACTATTTACTGGATGCTCGATTACCCTCAACCGAAGATGGTTCGAGCTGCGGCGCCTTACTGCTGCGGTTTGCCAATTCTTCCCTATCGAACTGCGAACCGCGATCGAAGTCCGCTTTGCCGAAAGGGCGATCAAGGAACAGGTAACCGTAGTAGAATTCATGCAGGCGGTGGTATCCAGCCGCGCGACACCTTCTTACATTGCCGCTTACCCGACAAGCTGACGTACCATGAAGGCGCGAAGCCGGCGAGGACCTCGTACATCATTCAGCCGGGCATTCATGCCGATGATCGTACATCACACCGCGGCGGGTACATATGGCGCGCCATCGCGCTGCCCCACAAACAAGGCGCGAACCCAACCTGATCGTTATCGGACCAATCACTGAAGTATTTCGTCGTTAATGAACGGTTTTTCCTTTGAAGACCGGCTCGTCGATAGGCCAGATTGCCGGCCGAACAATGATCACCGCTTCGGAGGGCCCATGCCGCAAATGAAGAATGCCCTTCCGATCCTGCCTCTTCCGGCCGTCAGCGCCTGCCGCGGAAGCCGCGCACTGCCGGTAAGGCGCGCAGACGGCTCGCTTCACGCAGAAGCCCACCTTCGCGCGAAGCGAGAAAATAGCTTCAACAATGTCGTGCTGGAGGCCAGAACACCAACGAACCGCTACCTGCACTTTACAAGAAGCGCAGGGCCTGGCCTGATCATGATCGTCTTTCTCTTGATACTTCGTCCGCCAGGACATCGGCCAGAAACGGCAGAACCGTCGCCAGCCGCAATACGACAGCAAAACGCTAGCCGTCCTGTGACGGCGTCTCTCCCCGTCGCTCCAGCCACGTCCAAGCACATAATGCCTCGTGACGCCCTGTTTCAGAACCGCGCCATACCGTTCGTTCCGCTTGGCACCGACCGCCCTAAGGCATTTTATCTCGACAAGGCAAGCGAGGGCTACGCCCGCGCTTTGGACTGTCTGGCCAGCGCTCTGCTTTTCGAGGCGGGTGACAGCAGGACGGGCCAAGCCGCTGTCGCACAAGTGGTCCTGAACCGTCTGCGCCATCCTGCTTTTCCGCATTCGGTATGCGGGGTTGTCTATCAAGGCTCCGAACGCGCGAGTGGATGCCAGTTCACTTTCACCTGCGATGGCGCGCTGACGCGTCGGCCCACCCCTGCAAAATGGCGACGGGCGCAAGCGACAGCCGCTTCGTTTCTTGCCGGCGAGATCGATCCTACCGTCGGCATGGCCACGCATTATCATACCGATTGGGTTCTCCCGTACTGGAGTTCCGAACTCGACAAGATCGCTCAGGTCGATACGCACCTGTTCTTTCGCTGGCGCGGAAGCTGGGGCCGCAAACCCGCATTTGACGCACCCTACAGCAGCGCGGAAATCTATCAGCATAAGCTTTCGTCCATTTCCGAAGCACACCATGAAATCGAGGAAGCAAGTGCGCTCCTCACGGGGACGACCGAGAATTCCGCCGAAACTGACTTGTCAAACAGCGCCATCCTGACGCAGCAGGAAGGCGATCATTTCATCCTGATCGATGGCGGCGGAGACGGAACGAGGCTCGCAATACAGGGCTTGAAAGAATGCCGTGGCCAGACATCTTGCAAAGTCGTCGGATGGGACCGCCATTCCACGACTTACGGCTCGCCGACTAAGCCGATCATTCGCACCGTTGCGTTTCTCTACGTCAGCGACAAGCGTGCGGGCGTAGAAGTCGTCCTGTGGGATTGCACGCGCTTTAATCGCCCCTCCGACAATCAATGCCTTTCGAAGCAGAACCGGCGCTGGATCACCTTCAAGGGCGATTTTTCCCGTGCATCTTAAAATCTGGCCGTGTTCAAGCGTCGCCAATCACCCGAAACTACGGGCCAGTCCGGAGGACGAAGGCAGGACCATATTCACCATGTAACGGCAGGACAGGTCACTGGAGATGAGCGAACCAACCATGCAATCCTTCCTGTGCCGGCAGTGCTGGCCCTTGCTGGGCGCAGCAGCGGCGATCGCTGCGATGCCCCCGGTCTCGGCCGAAACTCTGGAGAGCGCGGTTGTGGACGCCTACCGACATAACCCGGGCGTGGAGGCAAGCCGCGCCGGCACGCGCGCCGCCAGAGAACGGGTGCTTCAGGCCAAAGCCCAGTTCGGCCCCAGCATCTCCGCCGATGCCAGCTACGCATATGCCTGGAGGCGTGTCACTCAAAACGGCATTACCGCCTTGAAGCAGTCGGGTTTCACGCCTCAACTGTCGGCGTCGATCGACCAGCCACTGTTCACCTTCGGCCGGCTGACAGCGCAGCGACGGATCGCCGAAGCCGGATACAGCGCATCGATCGCAGGCATGCGTGCAGCCGAGCAGGACATGCTGGCAAACGTCGTGATCGCCTATGCCGCGGTTCTGCGCGACGAGAAACTCGTAGAGATTGCCCGTACGAATCTCGCGCAACTGACCGAGCAACTCAATCAGATCAACGCGCGATATTCGGCCCGCTATGCCACCGAGACGGATCTGCAGCAGACGCGCAACCGCATCTTCAGCGGCCAGGCGCAGCTTGAACTGGCCCAAGGCAGCCTGCTTGCCAGCCGCAATAGTTTTCGCAACGTGGTGGGACATTATCCGAATACACTGGCGCCGCTTCCCCAACTCCCGCCATTGCCTTCCACTGTGGAGGATGCTCAAGCCTTGGGTGCGACGTCGAGTCCCTTGTTGGAATCCGCTCGCTTCGACCTCTCCGCCGCGCAGGGGCGCATCGCGCAGGCACGCGGCAATGCTCGTCCCTACGTCGGCCTGCAAGCGAGCCTGGCGCGCGCTCCCATCACGATCGAAAGTGACGACCCGCGTGAACTGAACGCTCAGGTTCAATTGGGACTGACGGTTCCTTTCTACTCATCAGGCCTTCTCTCGGCCCGTATTCGCGAGGCTCGGCAACTTGCGGACGCGGCAGCCCAGCAACTGGAACAGACTTCTCGCGATGTGCGGGAAAACATCGCGAGCTACTGGGATCAGTTGGCGGCCGCGCGACGCGCCTTGCCCGCCTACAATCGCGCCGTGACGGCCGCAGAAAGTGCACTCGACGGCGCGACGCAGCAACAACTCGCCGGACAGGTCACTTCGCTGGATGTGCTGGACACCGCGCGCGACCTGCTGGTATCTCGTCAGGCGCAAGCACAATCGGAAGCACAGATTTATGTGCACCACGCACTGCTGCTCGGTGCGATGGGCCAGTTGCGCGCCGACACCTTCGCCCCCGGAACGCCCGCATTCGATCCATCGGTCTACCGACCCGCAGCATGGACCGGCCTGCCGACCGCTCCGCTGATCCAAACGATCGACGCCGCCGGCTACGACCAGCATTTCACGCCTGCTCCGGTCAGCGTCGAAAGCGATACCGAGCCCGGGCACGACATGGCGCCGGGTGCGCAATGAGCCGACGTCTTCCACTCGATATTTTGAGAAAACCACGGCCGAGACACGCCGCTAGAGGACAATCCGCATGAATCCGGCGCTTAACACATTCTTCGGTGAAGTGCGCGGCATGCTTCGAGCGACCCTGCCCGTGCTCTGGCCGATCGTGATCTTCAGCGCTGTATTCAACGTGCTGCTCCTGTCCGGCTCATTCTTCATGCTGCTAGTCTACGACGACGTGCTTGCCAGCCGCAGCGGCGCCACGCTCGCAGGCCTGCTGCTGATGGTCACGGTCGCCTACGTGTTCCAAGGCGCAGTCGATGTGATCCGGTCGCGCGTGCTTCTGCATTCCGGCGCGCAGGCCGACCAGAAGCTCTGTGACCGGCTCTACGAGATCATCAGTCGCTACGAACAGGAGATAGGTCCGATGCCATCGGGAGCGGCGCCCGTCAGGGATCTCGACGTCGTGCGCGGCTATATTACCAGCCCAGGGCCGCTTGCCCTGCTCGACTTGCCTTATGTCGTCATGTTTCTGATCATCCTTACGCTGTTTCACTGGACGCTCGGACTGGCAACGCTGGCGGGAGTGCTGATCATGATCGTCCTGATGGTCCTGGGAGATCGCCGTACCCGTGGACCGGCTTTACAGGCCGCCACCGTCGCCGCCGCACGGTTTACGATGGCCGAGGACATCCGTCGCAACAGCGAAGTCCTGCGCGTTCTCGGAATGGGCGCCAGGCAGCGTGCAAGCTGGGACGCGGTCAGCCTGAACCTGATCGCCGCTCAGGACGAACTGGCCGGCGTCTCCGGTCGGACGCAGGTGATCGGCAAGGCCTTCCGCCTCTTCCTACAGTCATTCGTACTCGCGATAGGCGCGTTCTTGGTAATCGATAACGATGCGACAGGCGGAGTCATCATTGCCGGATCGATCCTGAGTGCACGTGCTTTGATGCCCGTCGAACAGACCATCGGCCAATGGAAGCCAATGACGGAAGCGGGACAGGCTTGGCGTCGTCTGACCGCCCTGCTCGACCGCGTGCCGCCGGTCGAGCAGCCGATGTCACTCCCAAGGCCGCATGTCGGAATCGAGGTCCAAGGCGTGGTCTGCGGTCCGCCGGGGCGTCAAAAGATAACCGTCGCCAACGTCTCCTTCCGTCTGACCGCCGGCGAGGCTCTGGCAGTCATCGGTCACAGCGGGTCCGGGAAATCTTCGCTGATGCGAGCCATCACCGGCGCGTGGCCATTACTCAGAGGGGCCGTTCGCCTTGACGGGGCATCGCTGGATCAATGGGATCCGGTGCAGATCGGACGCGACATCGGCTACGTGCCGCAGACGATTGAGTTGTTGGAAGGCAGCATCGCGCAGAACATCGCCCGCTTCGATCCCCACGCAGCCCCCGATTCGATCATTGCAGCAGCGCGCGCGGCCGATGTGCATGACATGATTATCGCCCTGCCCGGGGGCTATGAATATCCTATCGGCGGCCCTTCCGGCGGCGCGCTGTCCGGCGGGCAAAGGCAGAGGATCGCGCTCGCCCGCGCGCTTTACGGCGAACCATTCCTGATCGTCCTCGACGAACCAAACTCCAATCTCGACGCGGCGGGCGAAGATGCTCTCCTCGCCGCGATCGCCGCCGCGAAACAGCGAGGAGCGCTCGTCATCATCGTTGGGCATCGACCCACCGTGTTCGCCGAGGTCGACCACATCATGATCATGGCGGATGGCCAAGTCGTTCAGATAGGTAAACGGGCGGAGATGCTCAAGCGTATCAACTTCAGCCCGGCATCGTCGCCCACTCCCATCCCCCCTGTCGAGTAGAGCCGTGTCCATCGAGACTATCCCCCCCCCTGTCACCCTGCTCGCCACGTCAACCGGCCAGGTCTACGAACCAGCACGCAGCCTGCGCAGTGAAGTGCGCACAGGGTTGATGCTATGCGGCGCCCTTGTTTTTGGCCTGGGCGGACTTGCAACATTCCTGCCGATGACCGGCGCGGTAATCGGCCCCGGCGAAGTAACCGTATCGAGCTACGTCAAGGAAATCGGGCACCCGTCCGGCGGCGTGGTCACCGATATTATGGTTCGTGACGGAGATCACGTATCCAAAGGGCAGCCGCTGATGTACCTTGATTCAAGAGTGAGTGGCGCCACTGCAAGGTATACCGGGGAGAACGTCGATCAGCTGCTGGCTCGCGCTGCGCGGCTAACGGCGGAGCGCGACAACAGCGCGGACGTAGTCTTTCCTGCGGACCTCAAGGGGCGCGCCCGCGAGCCCAGCGTCGCGGCGCTGATGGAGCAGGAGCGCAGGACCTTCATCCTGCGACGCGATGCCCGCCGCTCGATGACTGCACAACTGGGCCAGCGGATCAACCAGACCAAAGCTGATATGGCCAGTTCTCGCACCAAGGCGCAGAGTTATGCCGAGCAGGCATCGCTCATCAAAGATGAACTGGATGCCACGCGCAGACTCTACGAGAAGCGCTATACGACACTCGACCGGCTGAACGCCCTCGAACGGTCGGCATCGGGGCTCACTGCCGAAGCGCAGGGCGCTCGCGAATCTGCCGTTTCCGGCGCCGCCCGGATCGACGAACTGCGCCTCCAGATGGGCTCCATCCAAGCGGACGCGCGAAGCAGCGCAGCTATCGAACTGATGGATGTCCTTGCCCGGATCAGCGAAGCGCGGCGTGCGCAGGTAGCTGCCGACGACAACTACCAGCGCGCCATCATTCGAGCGCCGCAAGCGGGTACGATCGATAAGCTCGCCTTTCGCACGGTTGGCGGAGTCGTACCGGCAGGCCAGACGATTCTGGAGCTGGTCCCGGACGATGATCGCATGGTCGTGGAGGCGACAATTTCGCCAGTAGACGTCGATCAGGTTCATGTCGGCCAAAAGGCGACCGTGCGTTTCAGCGCGTTTTCAGCTCGCACAACCCCCGAACTGAGAGGAACCGTCACGCATGTCTCCGCCGATAGGATGGAAGACAAGACGACACGTAGCGCCTTCTACCGCATTACCGTTACCCTCGACGAAGGCGAGGCCATCAGGCTCGGAGAATTGCGCCTGCGCCCCGGGATGCCGGCCGAGACTTTCGTCCAGACAACTCGCAGAACCATGCTCAACTACATCCTGAAGCCACTGGCAGATCAATTGGCCCGCGCCTTTCGCGAGAGTTAGCCGCTTGATGATTCGCAGGTAGCAGCAAATCAACGATTGCAGCATGGCGTTGCATGACCTGCCGCATTCAAGGCAGGCAATGGTCTAATCCGCATTGAAGGATTAAATTTATGCAGCATCCATATCGGACTGAAAACCCGGGCAACGAAAAACCGGGAAATAGCGATTTCAAACGAATCTTGTGACGCCAAGTCGAATTAATACATTGCAATCGGATCATTCAATGATGCCGCACTGCAGCGTGATATTATTGACGCCTCTTTAACTTCTATTACCATGCCATAAACCAACGTATGGCAGATCTCAGGCCATTTTTGCTAATTCAGGGTGGATCGATGGAAGCTCTTTCGAGTCATTTCGACGAGACGGCACGGGCACATTCTGTCCGATCATTCACCGTCTACACCGAGCCAACAGATGAGGTCGTGCGCGGGAACGACACGTTGTCAATCATCAGCGAAAACTTGCTGAGTGCGCATTCCCAGTCTGCGGCAGAAAATTCAAACGACGAAAAGGTGCTGTCAGTCGCAGGACGAGCATTCGATATTCTTCTAGCGTTCATTGCAATCCTGATTTTTCTGCCATTTCTGATCCTTGCTGCATTTTCCATAAAGTTTTCTGCGCCTGGCCCTGTATTATTCGTACAGTATCGCGTCGGCCGGGATGGAAAGCTGTTCCCTTGCCTGAAGTTTCGCTCGATGGTCGTGAATGCGCAGGACGTGCTGAACGACCTGCTCGCATCATCAGCCGAAGCCCGCGCGGAATGGCAGCGGGATCAAAAACTGCGCAGGGATCCACGGATCACCCCGATTGGCGCGATCTTGCGCAAGAGCAGCCTTGATGAACTGCCACAGCTTTTCAATATCCTCGCCGGGCATATGAGCATAGTTGGGCCTCGCCCTATTATCGAAGCCGAAATTCATCGCTATGGTAGCCGGTTCGGTGCCTATTGCTCTGTCCGTCCAGGGCTCACCGGCTTGTGGCAGGTCAGCGGACGCAATGAAGTGTCCTATGAGGCGCGTGTACGGCTCGACGCGCTTTATGCACTGCGCAAATCGACCCTTTACGATCTCGCTATCTGCTTTCGCACCATTCCCGCAGTCATTGGCTCACGTGGGGTCTACTGATTAGCGCTTGCAGGAGGTAAATTTCCAGGCTTCGTTCTGTTATTGTAGACCTAGGCCGCGTTGACAAAGTGGATAGCCATTTGCGGATGGCGGCCAGATTGAGGAAGCTGGCGAAGGATAAGGCAGTTTTATCGTAACGCGTGGCGACATGGCGGAACTGCTTGGGATGCCCGAATATGCGCCCGATACGGTTACGATCTCGATATCGTCGGAAGTAACGGGGGATGGGCTCGCGCCGATTGATCTTGGGTGGGATGATTGGAAGGATACCCTGCATCAGCAGATTCTCGTGCACGGCATCACCATCATGGCCCTTATCGGCGAGCAGAGCCTTCGGCTTGATGACCGGGATCGCCATCAGGGCATCGACAGCGTCATAGTCCGATGCTTCACCGCTGGTCAGGATAAAGCCGAGAGGGCGTCCCTGATTGTCACAGCGGGCGTGGACCTTGCACGTAAAGCCGCCTCGTGATCGACCACAAGCCTGCGGACGAGCCCCCCCTTTTTTTCCGCCCACCACCGAAACATGGCCGCGAACGGTGGTGCTATCGATCATATGTTGCCAGTCGTCCGTCAGCCCCAGTTCGACCAGCGTCGCCAAGATCGCATCCCAGACGCCCTGTTCGGCCCAGCGACGGAACCGCACATAGATCGAATTCCACAAGCCGTACCGCTCATGCATGTCACGCCATGGGCAGGCGACCCGCAACACATACAGCATACCGTTGAGAAAGCGCCGGTTATCATGCTCTGAACGGAATTTGCGGCCGCGCTCCAAGGGCAGCAGCCCCGCAATCACGTCCCATTCTTCGTCCGTCAGATCGCCACGAGCCATTACCACTCCCGCAAAGAGCAGCCTTGGATCAGAACTCAGCCCATTTGGAAATCCACTTTGTCGATTCGGAAAGGAACTTTGCGCTCATCTGACTGACCAGCTGACTTCGGTAGGATCATGAGGCGAGGCTGCAGCTATTCTCGCGGGTATGCTCGTCGAGATACTGCATGACGATGTCGTCGGCGAGGTTGCCGGAGGCCGTCGAAAAGTAGCCTGCCAGAAGCGCTGTCCCAATACCTTTTGCGGATGTGCTCGAACTTCGGCCGGATTTGCGGATGGGTTTCCCGCACGGCCACAGCAAGACCTCCACGTTGGTCGCTGGCCTGCGCATGACCGGCATGGTCGCGCCCATGGTGCTCGATGGGCCGATCAACGGCGACTGGTTCGAAGCCTACGTCGCTTAGGTACTCGTCCCCGAACTGCGGCCTGGCGACGTCGTCATTATGGACAACCTGTCGAGCCACAAGCGCGCATCGGTACAAGTGCTCATCGAGGCCGCAGCCACCAACCTGCGCTTTCTCCCGCCCTACAGCCCCGACTTCAACACGATCGAGAAAGCATTTTCCCGCCTCAAGGCCATGCTCCGTAAAGCGGGCCAGCGTACCGTCAATGGCCTGTCGAGCTTGATCGGCAAACTCGTCGATATTTTCCAGCCCCAGGAATGCTCCAACTACTTCAGATCATGTGGCTACGAAACAGAATAACCGAAAACCGCTCTAGTGTTGCCCAAATAACACAGATATTGGAGATTGAATGCCGCATATTGCCAATAATTCGCAATAGCGGTAACGGCCCCACTTATTGAGATTTCGTTGCAAAAGGGTGGGTATGTCTTCCGTTCGTTCAATCGCGCTTTGTAGTGCCGCAGCTTTTGCGGTGATGACGGCAGGCGCTGCCCATGCAGAGGAACCGGCCGCAGAGACCCCAACCGCAGCGGCGGACGGCGACGAAATCATCGTTACTGGAGCTATCTCAGGTACCAAGACCGAGACACCTCTGATCCAAGTCCCGCAGCCGGTTACCGTCATCACCTCGGAGCAATACCTCTCGCAGGGCGCGATCAGCATCAGCGACACAGTGAAGTACGCCGCAGGCGTGCTCGCCAATGCCTATGGCC
>Ga0308159_1001067_pt1 | contig 45640 bp, 30 predicted proteins | sample PhyCR1_FD_201040 | JGI IMG/M metagenome (GOLD analysis project Ga0308159, IMG submission 201040) | Phyllosphere microbial communities from UC Gill Tract Community Farm, Albany, California, United States - DLSLC.R1 | ecosystem: Host-associated > Plants > Phyllosphere > Unclassified | place: USA... | reverse complement strand
CGACGGCGAGCACGCGCTGGTCATCGACGGCACCGACGCCAGCGGCAACGCGGTCAATGACACCATTAATGTCGTGGTGCAAACCGCGCCGTCTATGGAGATCGTTGATGATAACGGTACCGCTATTCTGGATGGCGACACTGTTAGTGACAGCACCCCAACCTTCAACGGTAAAAACTTCGAACCGGGAACCAATATCGTCATCGCTGATGGCGAAACGACGCTGACCACCGTGACAGTTGGTGAAGATGGAAGCTGGACCTTCACGCCGGAAAACCCACTGGCTGAAGGTGCGCACGCTATCAAGGTCACTGTTACTGATTCAGAAGGTGTGAGTAATGACGGCATCTTCAACGTCACGATTGATACCACCGCGCCAGATGGGGTTGATATCACTACGGTGGCTCTGACCGATGAAGATGGCAATGCGATTACCGCCGCGGATGTTACCTCTGAAAACATGCCGACCTTCAGTGGCAAAGATCTCGAAGCAGGAGCCACCGTTGTTATTCGCGACGGTGAAACTGTACTGGGTGAAACGACGGTGAATGAGGATGGCAGCTGGTCGTTTACACCATCAACCGCACTTGACGATGGCGATCATCACTTTACGTTTGAAGTCACCGATGCAGTCGGCAACAGCAGCGGCATGTCTGAGGCACTGGATCTCTCAGTCTCAGCTACCAAAGGCATTAACACCGGTGTCGTAATTACCGATGATGCAGGACGCGTGATTGTTGATGGCGATGCCATAAATGACACCACCCCGACGTTTAGCGGAAAAGATCAGACACCAGGCACCACAGTGACTATCGCCGATGGTGAAACCGTGCTGGGAAGTGTCGTGGTTGCCGAAGATGGAAGCTGGAGCTTTACGCCTGAAGCAGCCCTGGCTGAAGGTGACCATGCGTTAATCGTGACTGTAACGGATGCGGAAGGCAACACCAGCAGCGACACCGTTAACGTCGTGGTCGACACCGTTGCGCCAGAGGTCATTGATGTGGCCGCGATGGTGGTCTCAGATGATGCAGGCAATGCGTTAGTCGCTGGCAGCGCTATCGGTGATACCACACCGACCTTTAGCGCCTCAGGCCAGGAAGCGGGCACCACTATTATCGTTCGCGATAATGGTACGGTACTGGGTGAAGCTCAGGTCGCCGACGATGGCAGCTGGTCTTTCACGCCGTCTGAAGCGCTGACTGATGGTGATCATAGCTTTACGTTTGAGACAGTCGACGCGGCAGGTAACAGCAGCGGTGAATCTGACGCTGTCAGTTATGTCGTGGACTCTGTTGCACCTGAAGGTGTGGACATTGCTGCGGTGGTGATCACCGATGAAGTGGGCGCGGCTATTAATACAGCCGAAACCCAGAGCGACAGTAAACTCACCTTCAGCGGCAGCGATCTTGAGCCTGGTGCCACCGTTACGATCTATGACAAAGGTCAGATCGTCGGCGAAACTACCGTTGCTGATGATGGCAGCTGGAAATTTACCGCTGAAGACGGTTTGTATGACGGCACGCATGAAGTGACCTTTACCGTGACAGATGCGGCAGGTAACAGCAGCGCGCCTTCTGACGCTCTGGATCTGAATGTGCAGGCGATTGTGCTGACCGCCTCCGATAATGTCAGCTCAGGTGCAGCGGTCGGCTTTACCTATCCGGTTGATGTGAGTCAGGATCTGGGGACAGTACTGGAAGACAGCGGATTAGTGTCGTTTAACAATAAGATTGTCAGTGATCCGATTGTGGTCGCCGATGGCACCATTATCGATCTTGATGTTACGGCCACCTCTTCCGCTTTCCTTAATGTCGCCAGTAACTCGACGCTGGTGTTGCAGAAGTATGATTCGTCCACCAGCACCTGGGTCACCGTTTCCGAAGAGAACAGCGGAAACCTGTTTGGACTGTTTGGACTGGGCGCATCAACTTCCACCATCACGCTCACCGGTCTGACTGCTGGCCAGTATCAGCTGGTTTATACCACCGGCGGTATTAACGTCGGTGCGAGCTTTAATCTGAACGCCTCTAAAACCGTCTATACGCTGGCGGAACAGGGCACGCCGACCGACTACACTACGGCAACCGGCAATGTGATCACGGATGTCGATACCGTCTATGGTGCAGATGGTATTCCGCACAGCGCCTATACCTCAGTGAGTGCGGCGAGCGTGACCAGCAGTGATGGCACCGTGACATCTGTCACGCTGGATGCCACCACCAAAACCGCCACGCTGGTGGGTCAGTATGGCACGCTGGTCATCAACGCCGATGGCAGCTATGTCTATACCCCGATCTCGTCCATGGACAGCATCGGTAAGGTAGATTCCTTTACCTATACCATTACCGACTCTGCCACCGGCCAGAGTTCATCCGCCCAGATTCACGTGCAGATTGGTACCACCAATGCGGCTCTGGATCTGAGCTGGGATCCAACCGATCCCACGGCGGCAGCGATCACCGACATTGCTTCCAGTAACGAGGCAAATGCCAGCGTTACGGTGATTTACAACAAAACCAGTGACACGATGCCCGAAGCCCTGCTGACAGCACAGAGTGCAGCCATTTACACCGACTCATTCACGCTGAATTCTGCAGATGACATTGTGACCGGCGAGTTTAAGCTCTCAACGCAATATGATTTCTGGGGCAATAACTTCTCGCAGGATATGACTCTCGTCTACGAAGTCCAGAAACTGGGAGAAGACGGAAGCTGGTCAACGGTAACCACCAACGAGTTAGTGGTGAAAGCGGGCAACCATAGTGACGAAGTGCTGCTTCTCACCGACATGTCCTCTCTGGTTTCTGAAGCAGGAACCTATCGGATTGCTGTCTCCAAAACGGGGGCAACCAACACGATCAGAGTGAACATGAACGTGGATGTTTTAAGCACTACGGACTACGTCATCACCGCGAATGAACTCGCCACTGGCAACGTGCTGACCGATGAAGGCACAGACGGTGCGGTTGATAAGCTGAGTTCTATCTACACCCGCATCTATGCCAAAGCCGGTGACAGCACCAGCGATGTGACGATCGATGACAGCTATACCTGGGTCACCGAAAGTGGCGTCTCCATTGCGGGTCAGTATGGCACCCTGGTGATCTATAACAACGGGGCTTATACCTACACCCCTGCCACCACCACACTGCCAGCCGGCTCTGAAGACGTGTTCACCTATGCGCTGAAAGGTGCCAATGGTGAGGTCGTTACTGCCACCGTCACGATCCATCTGGGCGTTGAGGTTAACGGCAGCAACGGCGGTGCGCTGGTGTTCCACGGCACTGAGGCAGACGATGTGTTTGATGTGTATGACACTAACTTCGCCTCGGTAGATGGTGCGGCTGGCGACGACACGCTGGCATGGCATGGCAATGGCCAGCTGGTCTTAAGCGACGTCGCAGCGAAAGTCAGCAATATCGAATCGATCATGCTGACCTCAACCACCAGCAGCGACAACCTGGTGCTGGATGCGCAGAGCGTAGAAGATGTCACCAGCGAAAGTAATGCGCTGTATATCAAAGGCATCGCTGGCGACAGCGTGACGCTGCAAGGCACCTGGGTCGACAGTGGCACGGTAATCGTCGACAGCATCACCTATACGCACTACACCAGCACGACGGCTGCCGGAACAGTGGTCGATATCTACGTGCAGCAGGGGGTTAATCTCTCTTCAACCACCTATACGGATAGCCAGAATGGAACGGAATATACCGTTACCGCTGCGCAGGATGTAACAGGTACGGCTAGCGACGATATCTTTAACGTGAGCGATAGCAGCTTCACCCATATTGATGGGGGTGAAGGTCTGGATACGCTGGTGTGGAGCGGCACAGGCACACTGACGCTCAGCGATCTGCAGTCGAAAATCAGCAATATCGAAGAGATTGAGCTGGTTAATGACAGCGCGGTTAATAATCTGGTTGTCACCACGCAAAACATAGCGGATATCACTGATGCTGATAACACGCTGTTTGTTAAAGGTGCCATCACAGACACACTGACCCTCTCCGGTCGCTGGACGCTCTCTGGCAGTGAAGTGGTCAACAATGTGGATTACGTTCATTACGTCGGCACCACCGCCGATGGTCAGACCGTGAACCTCTATGTTGATCGTGACATGAAACTGAGCAGCACCGAAACCGCGCCTGAAAACAATGCGGCCGATGTCACGGGCGACGTTGCTCTGCTCAGCGACAGCGTGGCGCAGACCACCACGATGAACACTGCGACCAGCAGCTTCACCAGTGAGAGCTTCACGGTTAACAGCATCAGCGATCTGCAGGAGATTAACGTCAGCGTGACCGGGGCGTCGATCAATGCCAGCAATACCGTTTCGGTGAACTGGTCGTTGCAGGTTTATAACGAGCAAACGCTGCGCTGGGACAACGTGACCAGCGGCACTCAGGCGGTCATCAGCGGCAGTCCGCTGAATGTTTCGCTGGAAGGCCAGAGTGCGGGAACCTATCGCATCGTGGTCGACAGCACGCAGTCCGGACATCCTGGATTCCTGTGGTCAACCAACTACGACGCGCTCACCGTGAAAGTGGCAGTGAATATCGTCAGCACCACAGACTATAAGGTCAGCACCAGCTCCAGCGTCAATGGCTCGGTCTTTACCAGCGACAGCGCCAGTGACAGTTCAATGCTGGTGAAATCGATAACCGCGGGTATTGTGACCGGTGCCGCAAGCTACACGCTGGTGGCCGCAGCGGGCACCACCATTGCGGGGACCTACGGCACGCTGACGATTCATACCGATGGGAGTTATACCTACACGCTGAACAGTGACTCGGTGATCAAACTGACCGGCAGTGAAGATTCATTCACCTACATTCTGGCGGACGGCACCACCAAAAATCTGGTGATGACGCTGGGTGTTTCCGTGGATGGATCGGAAGGGGGTGCGCTGATCTTTGCCGGTACCGTTGGCGATGACAGCTTCACCGTTCACGACACCCAGTTCACCTCGGTGGATGGTAAATCGGGTCAGGATACGCTGGTCTGGAATGGTGCAAGCGAGCTGAACCTCAGTGAGATCGCGGGCAAAGTGAACAATATCGAAATCATCGATTTGCAGGACAACGCCCAGGCAACGGCGCTGCTGATTGGTGCCGATGATATTGAGAAAATCACTGATGCCAGCAATGTGCTGTATGTCAGGGGTGGCAGCAATGACTCCCTTTCATTGCAGGGCGTGTGGACCGTTAACGGCGTGGAAACGCTGAATAACATTACCTACACCCTCTACACCAGCACGGCACTGGATGGCTCGGCAGTCAAACTCTATGTTCAGCAGGGCCTGCACTTCAACGAAGTGACCGAGCACCTTGCCGGTTCCATAGCGGATGTCTCAGCCGATCTGACCGTGGTATCGGTGAGCCTGAATGGTGAAACCACCGCGATTACCGACGACAGTGCCGTCAGCGTCAAAGGCGCCTATGGCACGCTGGTTATCGATGAGGCGGGTCACTACAGCTACGAGGTGGATGATGCGTTTGCGCACAGCGGTAACACTGACACCTTCACCTATGCCCTGTCAGACGGCAGCAATGCTTCTCTGAGCTTTAACCTGGGTGTTGATGTTGATGGCAGCGCGGGTGGCGAAATTACCTTCACCGGCACCAGCGGTGCGGATGTTTTCGAAGTCTATGACACCGATTTCATCTCAATCAACGGTGCTGATGGTAACGATACGCTGGCCTGGCATGGCACAGGTACGCTGAACCTCAGTGATATCTCGGCCAGGGTCAATAATATTGAAACCATCGACCTGATGACGGATGCCGGAAAAGACAATCTGGTAGTCAGTGCAGAAAGTCTGCTGAAGGTAACGGATAACGATAATACGTTATTTGTCAGAGGGGAAAATGGCGACACGGTGACGCTCAATGGTAACTGGGAGCAGGCGGAAGGATTAGTGGCAAATGGGGTTAACTATAACCATTACACCAGTTCTGCAGCCGATGGCTCCGTGGTACAGTTATATATTGAAGACGATGTAACCATCGGATAATTAAAATCCGCATTAAAAGCAGGCTGGGTTATTTATACCAGCCTGCTCTTTCCCCGCGCGCTAAGCCGACTTTTATGACTGAGGTATATTTAACTTTTAAAATATCATGAAAAAAATAATTATCATTTTGCACTGTATTTTTATTACCCACTCTTCTTTTGCTGCAGATAAAAAACTATTTTCTGCAAGTGAGCCTTCAATAAATGAAGCCCCATCCGGCTTTTGGGGCGTATTTTCTAAAACGCCCGATCCCGCAACCTTACCTGCGGGCGGTTCTGCGCTGGCAGATAAATTACAAATTAATCCGGCAGAAATTGATATGCAGCCTGCAGAATCAAACGGGGCTGACAGCTTTCCGGCTGACTGGCAGGCGGCCATTCAACTGGCGGTTAATCATCACCCCTCCATCAGCAGCAGCATTGCGACGCTGGAGTCATCAGGATTCACCATTGATGCCGCGAAAGCGGGCTATCTGCCCGCCATAAAAGCGGGCATCACCACGGGTCGACAGCAGGATGAAGGCAGCGGCCATATCGCGACCGTCGGCCTTTCTCAGATGCTCTACGACTTTGGTAAAACCGGCAGCGCGGTCGATCAGGCCAGCGCGAAATATCTGCGCCAGCAGGCCACGGTCCTGATGCAGATCGACACCATTATTGAGCAGACCGCACTGGCACTGAATGAGGTTTATCGATCAACGCAGCTGCTTGATAATGCAAAAAAAGAGGTAAAAGCACTGCGTGACATCCTGGCACTGACGCAAATGCGCGCCGAGGCCGGGGCCAGCACCCGTGTGGATCCGGTTCAGGCCCAGGCGCGCGTTGAAGCCGCCCAGGCGTCACAGCTGGATCTGGAAATCAAACTGGAGCAGCAGAAATACCATCTGCAATCGCTACTCGGCCAGCCGGTCGCAGAGAAGAAAATATCCGCGCCGGTCTCCCTGTTGCCCCTGATTGAGCGCCAGAGCGCCAGGATCGATTTAAACCGTAACCCGACCATTTTAGTGGCCCAGGCAGATGCTGCCGTCGCCCTGGCAGAGTTACGTAATTATAAAGCGCAGCGCTACCCAACTTTATCGCTTGAAGCCAACACCAATAAATATATCGGCGACATTGCGGATTATCAGCGCCATAGCCAGTACCAGAACGTTTATCTTTCGGTGAACAGCACCCTTTATCAGGGCGGCGCATTAGTGGCACAGGAAAGCGCCAGTGCCAGAGCGCTGGAAGCAGCCAGGACCACTATTGCCAGTAAGAAACTGGAGATTAGCGATCAGCAGCGAAATTATTTCCAGAGCGTTAAAGGATTGCAAAAAAATATCACTTTGCTGAGAAGCCGGATGAAAACCATTATGGAAACGCGCGCTCTGTACCGGGAACAATATTTATCTTTAGGTAATCGAAATGTTCTCGACTTACTCAATGCCGAACAGGAAATAAGTCGCGCCCGGCAGGATTTAATTAACGCCCGCTGCGATCTTTGGGCCTCCTCCGTTAATTATCTGGTGGTGACCGGAATGGCCCGCGACGCGTTTGATTTAAATAATAAAGTGATCCAGGGACTGCGCATTGCGCCGTAATTCTGTCAGCAACGAAGAGAAGACGATAATGAACACGATATCTGACAGGGAGAGTGCTTCAGCCCAGCCTGAGGCAAAAAAGGCTTATACCCCCTGGCTTGAAGCGCTGCTGCTGGTGGCTAAACATTACCGGCTTGATGGTTCACCTGAACGGGTGAAAGGGGAAGCGGAATGGCATATGCAGCATCTTTCACAGGATGCGCTGATTGAAAATATGGCCCGCCAGCTCGGCCTGCTGGTCATTTTTGATGAATTCCATCCGGATCAGCTCGATCCCTGGCGGATGCCGCTGATCGTCGATTTTGGTCCCCGCGGCGTCGGCGTCATCACCACGGCAGGCGAAGAAGACAAAGTCAGCGTGATGCTGAGCGGCGAAAAAAAGCTGCAGACCACGCTGAGTCTTGAAGAGCTGTCGCAGCATGCGCAGCGCGTACTGCTGGCGAAGCCGGAGTCCTCGGTGCCGGATGCGCGGGTAGATGACTATATCAAGCCGCATCGTGCTGACTGGCTGTGGCAGACCATTCTTCGGGAGTGGCCAGCCTATGTAAACGTGATGTTTGCGTCGCTGATCTCCAACGTGCTGGGTCTCTCCGCGATGCTGTTCACCATGCAGGTGTATGATCGGGTGATCCCTTCCCAGTCCGTTCCCTCACTCTGGGTGCTGTTCGGTGGCGTAATGATCGCCCTGACCTGCGTTTTTGTAATGCGCATTATCCGCACGCATATCTCTGATATGGCCGGTAAAAGTGCGGATCTGCGCATCTCCGACCGCGTCTTTGGTCACGCGTTGCGTATCCGTAACGATCAGCGGCCCAAATCCACCGGCTCTTTTATTGCTCAGATCCGCGAGCTGGAACAGATCCGTGAACTGATTACCTCGACCACCATTTCTGCGATTGCCGATCTGCCTTTTTTAATCATCTTTCTCTTTATCCTCTGGTTACTGGGTGGATGGCTGGTGCTGGTTCCGCTGGCGGCGATTCCGCTGATTGTTATTCCGGGCCTGCTGGCGCAGGGGTCGCTGGCGAAGCTCTCCAAAGCGACCATGCGCGAGTCCGCGGTTCGCAGCGCCATGCTGGTTGAGACCGTACAGGGCATGGATGACATCAAGCTGCTGCGCGCAGAGCCCTACTTTCAGAACCAGTGGAATCACCTCAACGAGGTAATCAGTAAATCTTCGCAGAAGCAGCGTTTTATCAGCGGATTGCTGATGAGCTGGACCAGCGAAGTTCAGACTATTGCTTACGTGGGCGTGGTGCTGGTGGGTGCCTTCTTTGCCATGAGTGGCGATCTCTCTACCGGCGTGTTAATCGGCTGCTCGATGCTGGCGTCACGCATGATGGCACCGCTGGGACAACTGGCGATGATATTTGGCCGCTGGCAGCAGGCCAAAGTGGCGCGTGAAGGACTGGAGAACCTGCTTAACAGTGAGGTCGATCAGCCAGAGCGCAGCATCCGGGTTCATCGTCCGCGCATTAACGGCGAATATGCCCTCTCCGACGTCATCTATCGCTACGACCCGAACTCCCCTGACCCGGTGCTGACGGTGAAAAAGCTGACGATTAAAACCGGTGAGAAAGTGGCGCTACTGGGGCGTAATGGTTCCGGTAAATCGACGCTGCTGCAGCTGATGGCGGGCCTGTTGCAACCGGGCGAAGGCGCACTGCTACTGGATGGTGTGCGTCTTTCCTCTATCGATCCGCTGGATGTGCGGCGTGACGTCGGGCTGCTTACCCAGACCTCCTCCCTTTTTTACGGCACGATCCGTGAGAACTTACGCCTGGGCATGCCGCTGGCGACCGAAGAGGAGATGCTTCAGGCCCTGGAGATCAGCGGCGCACTCGACTTTATTCAGCGCTTGCCGGAGGGCATGGATTACCTGTTGCAGGAGGGCGGCAAAGGATTGTCTGGCGGTCAGCGTCAGCAGCTGTTGCTGGCGCGCACCCTGCTCCGCCAGCCCAGCGTACTGCTGCTGGATGAGCCTACCGCCTGGCTGGATGATAGCGCGGAAAAGCATCTGATTGAGCGGCTGATGACGTGGATGGGCAACCGGACGCTGATTATCGCCACTCATCGTCCGGCGGTACTGCAGCTGGTTGATCGCATCATGCTGATCGACAAAGGCAGGATTGCGCGGGATGGAACGAAAGCCGAGATGCTTATCACCAGGCCCGAGGCCAGCGCAGCGCCGCATCAGGGCAAAGTGAACGTTAAACCGCAGGGAGCACAGGTATGAGTTTCTCCTTATTCCGTAAAAAGAAGTATCAGCGTTCCCGTAAGCGGGTCTCCTCTGGCGGTCTGATCATCCTGTCGGTGCTGATCATGCTGGTGCTGTTCTTTATCTGGGCCTCGAACTTCGAACTGGATGAAGTTACCGTCGGTGTCGGCAAAGTAGTGCCAAGCTCACACGAGCAGATTATTCAGTCGCTGGAGGGCGGGATCCTGAAAGAGCTGAAGGTTCACGAAGGCGATGTGGTTGAGGCGGGTCAGGTGCTGGCCCTGCTGGATCCGACCCAGATTGACTCCGGCGTACAGGAGAGCACCTCACGGTTACGTGCCGCGCTGGCGACGGCGGCCCGCTTACAGGCTGAGACCGCTGGTACACCTCTGATCTTTCCGCCAGAGGTATTAGCCGATCCGCCACTGGTGGCTGCTGAAACCGCGCTTTATCAGTCGCGCCGTGAAAACTACAGCAAGACCATCAGCGGCCTGACCGAAGCGCTGGAGCTGATCAACCGCGAGTTGCGGCTGACCTCTTCGCTGGTGGCTAAAGGCGCAGCCAGTAATGTGGAAGTGCTGCGGCTGAAACGCCAGGCGAACGATCTGCAAAACAAGCTCAACGACGCTGAGAATCACTATATCGTTCAGGCACGTGAAGAGCTGGCGAAAGCCAATGCCGAAGCGGCGTCTCAGCGCTCCATTATTATCGGACGCGCTGACTCGCTGAAGCGCACGGTGATTGTTACGCCGGTCAGAGGCATTGTTAAAGATATCGAGGTCAATACGGTTGGCGGCGTTATCCCACAGCGCGGCAATCTGATGGAGATTGTGCCGCTGGATGAGCAACTGATGATTGAGGCGCAGATTGCTCCGCGCGATGTCGCCTTTATCACGCCCGGCCAGCGTGCCGTGGTGAAGCTCACGGCCTATGACTACAACATCTATGGTGGTCTGGAAGGTAAAGTGGCCTCTATTTCACCGGACACCATCCAGGATGAAGTCCATCGCGACCAGTACTATTACCGCGTCTACATCCGCACCGATAAGGATTATCTGGTCAATAAAAAGGGCAAAAAATTTCCGGTTTATCCGGGGATGATTGCGATGGGCGAGATTCACACCGGCAGTAAAACCATCATGGAGTATCTGATGAAACCGCTGAACCGCGCGAAGGAAGCGCTGCGCGAAAGGTAAGTGTGTTTAGCATGGGTGGCTGCCGATATGGGTTGGGCAGCCACTTCCACTTTTAGTGACGAAGCGCATTAATCAGTAATGGCGACCTGGCCACCTTTCCCTCTGATCCCCTCTCCTCTGGCGCTTTTCTCTGTTTCATCTTTTCAGACATTATTTCAGCAAACTGCGGCTGGGTGGTCAGCCTGACCACTTAGTTGTGGCCATGTTTTAATATTTACATGGCATAGTGCCTTTGCTTAGATGATAACTGACAAGGCGAATAACAGATTAAGCGGAACCTGATGATGATGAAGGCGCTGACTGAACGGCAACTGACGATTATGCGACAGCTTATTTCTCATAACAGTTATGTGAGCCTGCACGCTATTTCAGAAAAAACAGCAATCACCACCCGAACCTTGCGCCGCGACATCGCCGATATTAACGAAAAACTTTCTGACCAGGGAATCAATCTCAGCGGAAAAAGTGGGAGAGGGATCACAATTAAATTCGCTGACGCGCAGTCCGAAATAGCCGCGCGCCGGATTTTCTCAACCGAGGTGGATGATTTCAGCAGCAACTTCAGGATGCTGAAAATAGCGTCTGATTTATTAATGCTGTCACCAAAAAGTTCCTCCATCAGCGAACTGGCGGATAAATATTTTATCAGCCGCGCTTCGATAGTGAATGATTTGAAAACATTAGAAGCATGGTTACATCAGTTTGATTTAACCTTATTAAAAAGTCGTGTCGGAACCAGCATAAAAGGCAGTGACCATAATATTCGCATGGCGATGAAAGCGCTGGTGTTAAAATCGATTTATAACCGTCAGGACATGATGGAAAGCCGTCTGGATGAAAGCACGCTGCAGGAGCTTTCAGAGAAGTTTGGTCAGCAGGCTGTCCATTTTACCCTGCAATTAATTAATTTTATTGAACAGCAGCTGCAATATACGATAAGCGATCCTTACTACATCAATTTATTTACGCATATTCTGGTACTGATCCACCGGAGTCACTCGCCGATGCACAGGACCGACGCCCGCGCGGTGTCGATGAACCGGGTCAGCGACCATCACGCATGGCAGGTATCACTGGCGGTGATAGAGCGCATTGAGACCGCCTACAACACGGTACTGGTGGCCGAGGAGTCTCACTCCATCTATCAGTATCTGGTCTCCTCCGGTAAGGCGGGCGGTGAGTCACCACAGCACGATGACTCCCTGATTTCAGAGCGTGAAACCCGCTTTGCTGAGGCGCTGATCGCCCGGGTGGCGCAGCGCATCAACATTGAAATCACTACCGACCAGAACCTGCAGGCGTCATTGTCCTCGCATATCAAGCCGATGCTGAACCGCCTCAGATATCACATCCGGATTAAAAATCCGCTGCTGCATGATATCCAGACCGAACTGGGTACGGTGTTCGCCGCCGTTAAAGCGGTGATCAGCCAGCTGACGCAGGAGTACAGCCTGGATGAGATCAGTGATGACGAAGTGGCTTACCTGACGGTGCATATTCAGGCAGCCATCGAAAACAGCATCAAGGTAAAAAGGGTATTGCTGGTCTGCTCCAGCGGTCTGGGTACCTCGCAGCTGCTTTACGGACGGATTATCCGTGCCTTTCCAGACTGGAAGATTATCGACATCGTGCCAGGGAAAAATATTGCTGATTCCCTGAAACGACATGAATGTGACGTGGTGATTTCCACCATCCGGCTGGAGCCGCTGGAAAAACCGGTGGTGTATGTCTCGGCCCTGTTCTCGGCGAAAGATATCGCAAGAGTAACGGAGTGTCTGGTATCGAATTCGATTAATTAATGATAATGGAGAAGCAAAATGACGACAGCCGTGGCTATTAACGAAGTATTAAAAGAAGAGTGCATTATTCTCGATGTCGATTGCCAGACCAAAGAGCAGATTATTTCTCAGCTGACCGATCTTCTCTGCCAGACCGGGGCCGTCACCGATAAAGCCGCTTTTCTGAAAGATGTTTATCTGCGTGAGGAATTAGGCTCCACCGGATTTGAAAATCATATTGCTATTCCGCACGGTAAATCTGCCGCCGTCGCCAAGACCCGCATTGCTGTCGGTCGTTTACGCCAGGATATTCCGTGGGAAACCATCGACGGCACCAAAGTCCGGCTGGTTATTCTGTTCGCGGTAAAAGAGTCCGATAAAGATGTAGGCCATATCAAAATGCTCGCCAAAATATCCATCGCGTTAGGCGATGAAGATGTCGTCGAGCAATTGCTTAATGTCCCGCATCGCGAAGAGATGTTTCATTTACTGTTATCCCGATCGGGAGCCTGAATAAATCTGAGAGCAGCATGAATTAAAAAACAAAGGAGGTATTCCAGGTTGTAGCCATCCCTTCAGACCGAAAAACATAAATATAAAATTTTCACTGGAGAACATTTATGAACATTATTGCCATTACCGCCTGTCCTACAGGTGTCGCCCACACCTACCTTGCCGAAAGTAATTTAAAAAAAGCGGCTAAAAAACTGGGCCTGAATGTATTAGTTGAAACCCAGGGTGCGATTGAAAGCGAATATATTTTCAGTGACGACGATATTCATCGGGCGGACGTCGTGTTGATCGCCGCAGATAAAAAAGTTGAGATGGCGCGCTTCCAGCACAAAAACGTGATTGAGGTGCCCGTTACCCGTGCCGCGAAGGATGCTGAAGGCCTGTTAAACGCCATTGTTAACGGCGAGCTGGCTCCGAGGCTGGTAGACGCTGCGCCGCAGGCCAGTGCATCTGAGCCGGCTAACAGTGCCCGCGAGGCGTCGGGTTCCCGTTCCTGGATTTCAGAGATTTATGTGCACCTGATCACCGGCGTGAACCTGATGATCCCCTTTGTGGTGGCGGGCGGCATTCTGATCGCGCTGAGTTTTTCATTCGGGATTACGGCGGCCACACCAGGGGACGCGAACTTCAGCCCGATAGCGAAGATGCTCTCTGACATCGGTGGCGGTTCCGCCTTTGCCCTGATGCTGCCAATTCTTGCGCTGGGGATCAGCCAGTCTGTCAGCGGAAAAGCGGGCATCGTGGCGGGCGCAGTAGGCGGGATGATGGCGATCCACACCGGCTCCGGCTTTCTCGGCGCGCTGATTGCCGGCTTCCTTGCCGGATACATCACGCTGTTGATCAACAACCATATCCATCTGCCCAAAGCGGTCGCCGGGCTGAAACCTATTTTAATCGTGCCTCTGTTAAGCGTGCTGCTGACCGGCGCACTGATGGCGCTGCTGATTGGTGAGCCGATCAAAATGCTGCTCGGCTGGCTGACCGACTTCCTTAGTTCGCTGGGTAACACCAACGCGGCCATCCTCGGCCTGCTGTTCGGCATGATGGTGGCCTTTGATATGGGCGGCCCGCTGAATAAAACCGTCTGTATGTTTGCGATTGGCCTGATGTCGAGCGGGGTTTACGGACCGATTGCCGCCTGTATGGCGGCGGGCATGGTGCCACCACTGGGCATCGCGCTGGCAACCACCCTCTTCCGCCGCAAATTTACCGAGCAGGAGCGGGAAACCGGCAAAGTCACCTACATCCTCGGCCTGTCATTTATTACCGAAGGCGCGATCCCTTACGCGGTCGCCGATCCGCTGCGCGTCATCCCGGCCATCGTGGCGGGCTCCGGATTAGCGGGCGCCCTGTCAATGATGCTGGGCTGTGCTTCCCGCGCTCCGCACGGCGGCATTTTCGTCATCTTCATTCCTAACGTGATCAGCAATGTCATGGGTTATCTGTTTGCGATTGCCGCAGGCAGTTTGCTGACAGCGCTGATCCTGCTGTTCCTGAAAAAAGATATCTCCGTTCCTGCAAAACAAGGATAAAACCTATGCTTTACAACATGAAAGATCTGCTCAGCGTTGCCCGACAGCATCAGTTTGGCGTTGGCGCGTTCAACATCGCCAGCGCGGAGTTTGGACGTGTGGCGGTTGAGACTGCCGAGCGACTGGATTCACCGCTGATTCTGGAGATCCATCCTGAAGAGATGGCCTTCACCGGCCCGGAATTTATCGGCTATCTGCGGACGCTGGCGATTCAGGCGCGCGTGCCAGTGGTGATCCATCTGGACCATGGCCGTTCGCTGGAAGAGGTGATGAAAGCAATCTACGCAGGTTTTACTTCAGTGATGATTGACGCCTCCTCTCACCCTTTTGAGCAGAACATTGCGCTGACGAAGAAGATTGTCGAGATAGCGCACACGATTAATGTCTCTGTGGAAGCGGAGCTGGGCACCATCGGCGTGGCAGAAGGCAGCGGCGAAGGCGGCAGTAACGAGATTCTCTATACCGATCCGCAGCAGGCCGAGACCTTTGTGCGCGAGACCGGCACCGATACGCTGGCGGTCGCCATCGGCACTTCGCATGGCCTCTACCCCAAAGGGAAGCAGCCGAAGCTGGATATCGAGCGCCTGCAGCAGATCCGTAAGGTGGTTGATATCCCGCTGGTGCTGCATGGCGGTTCGGGCAACAAAGACAGCGAGGTCGCGGAATCAATTCGTTATGGCGTCGGTAAAATCAATATCTCCAGTGATATGAAGAAGGCGTTCTTCGTGGCGCTGGAGCAGGAACTAAAACAGGGCGGGCATGAGCCTAATGCTCTGTTTGTTAAACCGATGCAGGCGGCGAGTGAAGTGGTCGCCACGAAGATGGCGCTGTTTAGTTCGGTGGGGAAAGCGGCGTTGTATCGGTAAGCCAGTTACCAGTCGTTAGTGGAACCCGGCGGCGATTCAAAGAGACACTGAGGATTCGGTGTCTCTTTTTGCTGGCATCACAACAATCAGCGCTCTGTTTCTGACTGAAATTCAGGGGCGTTTAGCGAGGCGACCTGTTCAGCCACGGACGGTAATAGATATGTTCAGCCTGGAAATCGACCGCACCCTTATTCCCGGTCAGGCGCAGAGCAAGCGTTAGTGCAAAATCGAAGGCGACACCCAAGCCCCGACCACTAAGCAGATTGCCATCCTCCACTACATCCTCCATCACGTATTCGCCATCTGTTACCTCAAGCCCCAGCTCGCCTGAGCAGGTGTAGCGACGGCCTTTCAGCAGGTTATTCCCCCCCAGCACCCGGGCGGCGGCAGAGCAGATTGGTGCAATCAACATTCCCGCTTCATCATGTCTCTTGATTAAAGCAGCAACAGCAGGACTGGCGGCCAGGTTCTTAGAACCCTCAGGCCCGCCAGGCATGATCAGAGCATCGAATAAATGTGAGTCCTGTAATTCTTCAATCAGCGTATCTGTTTTAATGACGGCGCCGTGATAACTGACGATCTCACGCTGAGGCTGACAGGCAACGGTAGTGACTGTGATGCCTAGTCGGCTGAGAATATCGAGAGTAATAAACGCTTCTGCTTCTTCAAATCCTGTAGCCAGGAGTAATGCTGCATTTTTGGACATATTTCCTCCGATGATTTTAAATAAATGAAACGCTGTTTCATTTATTGGGATTCTACCAGAAGTTTACCGCTGTCGATGACTCTGTTTAAGAGAGGCGATTTATAATGTGTGCGTGACAGGATCCTAATAGATGGATTGAGCGAAAGCGGGAGCGCTGTTCTCACGCAGCACACGGGTGATCGCATCCACCTTTGCAGAACGGGGTCGCCGGGCTGCTGGCCTTTCATTACGGCATAAGCCATGTGCTGGTTTTTCTGCGCGGGCGATCGTCCTCGTCAGCCGGGTTCTTGCTGGCAGAGCGTTTGACTACAGCAGAGTGGCTGGATCGGTGGAGGACTAAGGGTGATAAGGTTGAGTTACTTCCCGACTGCAACGTCAGCTGGCGGCGCTGAAAGAATAGCGCAGCGTTTATCCAGTAGTGACTCAACAGAGGCCCGATTGCCCTTATCCCAGCCGCGCCGGGTGGTTAGCAGGATAAATCCTTTTTCTCCCGAAAACGTCGCCGGGATGAGCGCCACGCCAGACTCTGCCAGCTGCGGCGGGGACAGCCGGAAATGGCGCGCTACGGAGGAGACAGGATAGATCCCCATCGCCGTCGGCTGCATAACGCGACGGGCATAGTAGGTGTGATTCAGCAAACGGTCGGGCAAGGGTCGCCAGTCATTATTAATATAGGGGCGCTCGGCCTGAAGCTGGCGATAGACATCCTCCCGCAGGCAGGTCAGATGAATATGCAGTTGATTCTGGCTGCGGCCATAAGCGGAATTCAGCGCCATGCCGATCCGATCCTCAGGCACCCTGGCCCCATAGGCCGCCATCAGACGATAGCGCATTAACCAGGCGTAGCCGAAATAGTCGGGACGTCCGGGGCGCGTCAGCGTAATGCTCTCAATACCGGACATCGCCACCGTGGGCACCAGAATAAAGTGCAACCTGTGGCGAGGATTCTGGATGATGCTGTAGCCCTGCGTGCTGTCCTGCGGCAGATAGATTTGCTGGCAGGGTGCCGGATCGCGACGGTAGTGATAATTATTCATGCAGAGATCATGCGTGACCGTCCACAGCGCGTCAGAGCGGGCGCATCCCACCAGTAGCAGCGCGATGACCAGCGGCAGAGAACGGCATCGCCACAACAATTTCCCGTTCAGCGGATGGCGTCCGGTCAGGCGACTCAATGCAGGTACAACCTCATCAACAAGGGTTCATATTGAGGGAGCGTTTATCCAGTTTAGTACGGAGCCAGTGGTAACCAGCTTCGGGTTGGTTAGTATAGCGCTGGTGTTGCAGGGTGGTTAGGGCAACTGAGTGAATGTTCTGCCTCCTTATTCTTTGGAATAAGAAAAATCAGCAGTGACTAAATGCGACGCTGATTTATCACATTGAACATCACAGGCGAAATAGTAACGCTCTCCAGTTATGAACTTAAATCCAAACACAGGAAGACACTCACCTTTTGGAATATAAACAGATTTGTCATCAAAAACCTTGTGAAGGGAGTTGCTTTTATCACTGTTGATTTGAATGGCAGTAATCCTTTCTTGTGGCTCCAGTGGCGACACCACACAAACTTGCTTGTCTTTGATAAATGCCGTTGCAGATTCGCGCTCCACTATTCGGTCGCCAGGCCCGGGGCATCCCGTAAAGAGAAATACGACACCCGGCATCATCTTGTTTTTCATGATTAACGCCCCTTCCCTGTTACGCTTTTCTGATAAAGCGTGGGGACATCCTGCAACATATCATTGCCCCTGTACATCCCCATGCGCCCTGGCCTCTGATAGAAAGACCACTTACTCATCCCATAAACCAGTAGTAACCAATAATCAGCTAAAATAGAGACTTGCTGTTCAGGAGAGTAATCAGGTTACTGGCCTACTTACACGACCTGATGTGCCTCCTGCTGATTAACACTCGCTTGTCATCACCTATATGGCCAGTGAAAGCGCAGGCGTTAAGCCGGCTGCAGGGTTGACCTGAACGTTTGCCATCAGGCCCTATGTCCGAAACCCACAGGGGTTAGCGCAGCAGAACTGACGACCCGGTAACGCCGGGGAGCCGAAGGAGAGCATGAGCATCAGGATTTTAAAACCGTCAGCAGTCAGATACTGACTCGGTGTCTGTTTAATTACGCCTGCCAGCATGAGTTTTGTTATGAAAAATGCTGCTGTCGGTTCACTCCAGTCCGCAATAACTTAAAATCGCGAATCATTATTCGAATTTTCCTGCTGTCCCCGCAGATTTTTGTGAATCCCGATAATCCATCTGTAGTCTTGTAAGCTGGTCTTTCCATCCGTTTTGTAAAGCAAAAATATCCAGGATATTGCTGGCAGATGTCATTTGCACTGTCTGTTAGCTGGATTAAAATACGATTAGCAACAGCTACCGAAGCGGATTATACTGGTTTATCCACTCATCCCGGAGGTAGATACTGACGTGAAGGATACATACTACAACGATACAAGAATCAATTTGTTAATCCAGAATGAACTGAATGCATTCTTTGAGGATTACAAGGGTGTTATCTATGCCTACGCCATTATGAACAAGAAAGACCCTTCACAGATGCGTATTATTAATAACAACCCTGAGTGGTTCGATATATACCTTGAAAGAAAGTATCAGTTTATTGATCCTGTCATTATTCAGAGCTTACGTTCTATTGAAGATTTCTTTTGGGAAAACAATGTCATTCTGTCAGGCGGCTACAATCTCACGCGAATTTTCAATGAAAGTTTTCAATATAATATTTTCCAGGGTCAGACATTCCCTCTGCATGACTACCTGAACAACCTGGCTTTGCTATCCATTATCAGTCAGAAAGATTCTGGTATTGACATGGAAAAAAATCGTTCGGAAATAGTTAGTTTTCTTATTAAATTGCATCAGAAAACGCTTAACTTATACAGTCAACATCATCAGAAAAAAAACGTTTTTTTGTCACCGCGTGAGCGGCAAATACTTAAGTGGGTCGGCGCCGGGAAAACATACGCCGAAGTTGCGGTCATTTTATCTATTGCGGAGCGCACCGTAAAATTTCATATGGGCAACGTCATGAAAAAGCTCGGAGTGAATAACGCCACACATGCGGTAAAACTAGGGACGGAGCTCCGGCTGCTGGACAACTGAGCCAGCGTTACTGGTTAAAGATGGCGTAAGTGCCGGGACATCTCACGAAGCCAGCCACTGGCTTTGTCCCTGGTGATAATATCTTCCACGATGCTCATGCTGGCAGGCATGAAAATGTAGTAGATAACTTCCCCTTTTTCAGAAAGGCCTTTCTGAATAACTTCTATTTTCCAGTTTGCATGGCGAAATATTGCATACATGCCGCGACTTGCCACAGCGTACATCCCCCGATAGTTTCTCTTCATGCAATAAAAAATCATTGCAAGGAATAACACTTTACTGGCGGGCAAGCCATGAAGGCCTGCAGAGTCTCGTCTTTCTTTATCTAAAAACAGCCGGCTAATCTCACAACAGGGGATATCTGTGGGGAGACCACTTATACCCTCGAAATATTCATGAAAAATTTCGCTCATCATCGTCGGCTGCGTCGAATCTATAAACCGTGCACCACATAGCAACTTCCCGTTATGCATGCCTAGCAGGTAAGTCGTATTTTCGTTGTCAAATTGATCCTTTTCCATGCCGTCAATGCATTCGACTTTCCAGTCGAGCCTCTCACGAAATGTTTTTCTTCTGAGCCGGTAGAGTTCGGTTGATAATTCTGGCGGAAATTCATTGTAATCACGCAAAAAAAACTCAATAGCAGAATTCATTCATTCATTCCTGATAATCACACATGGGAACCATTACCCCTGTCTTTTAAGACAGCTTTTATTACACCTGCGCAGACCCTATACTTAAAAAAGTACCTGACCACCGGGCACTCACCATGCTTAGCGGTCAGGAGGTCAAAGACCAAGTCAACACCAGGGAAAACCCACCCGCGATTATCTGATATTTCAGGTATCGGGTACAGAGTGCAATAAGCGCTCAAACGATAATTATATTAAAATACGAAAAACATCAATTAACTATAGTTTAATTATTGCCCTTTATAATTTTAAGGGGCAAGCTTTCCTGTTGAATTGACTAAAGCAACTATTATCTAATCTGTGATACAGGTTAACCGGGGGTTTCCCCGCCAGACACTAATCAGTTGCTGAAGACATCGCCACCAAACTGTTCAGCCGTTATACGAAACCCCTCACTATTATCGTTACAGATACCGCCAACAGCGAGTAACCGGCCGATGTTTTTGATGTTAAGCGTTCCGTAGGTTACTGGGTGGCTGCCTCCCACGCTGAGCTGCCTTAATGAGGTTGGCGCAGGTTTTCCGTCAGAGCGTTGGTGATCGCGCTTACTCACTGCAGGATTAAACGCACCGATAGTGTTTTCGCTCCACCGAATCTGAAGGCATTTTCATCGCCGCAAATTAACTTATCTTTGTCGTCAATGTAAAACAGCCCGGCGGACAGAACAGACACATCATTCAGGCATACCACATCACCACACTCTATCATGGCTTTTAGTTGTTCCTTTGACCGCTCTCCGTGTCTGGAAAGCGTTCCGGATTATCCCTCGACAGGCAAATAAGACGGTTTTCTGGCAGGCTCAATCCCGTATAAACATCCCTGTGTGGTCTCTTTCATTCCCAGGGGGATAATTGGACTGCAGGAAAGTGAATTAAACAATCAGGCAACGAAAACCCGATGTCCCGGTGGTGGATACACCAGAAAACGGTGAGCAGGTTATAATGCAACTCAATCACGCATGCACGTATTTTTGGGCAAGAAAACCTAAGGTTTAGCCATACATGTCTTAATAATTTAATGCACAATGTGAGCGAATTTACATGATTCAATTTATAAGTAATTTTTTAACTTCTGCCAGAATTAATTCACACCTTATATAAATCATTTCTTAGTGTTAAGTTGCTTCTCAATGACTCTGACTATAATCTGATAACCAATGAGTGTTACCATTGTACATATCACTAATAGCGCAATCCCCACGAAACCCTCAATATCGCGTTGATTAAATAGCTTTGCTAACTCTGTCCAAAACTGCTGCTCTCCTTGTGTCGATGGATCTGACGGTCTTACCAGAAGGAACGTCATTACAAAAAAAGATACTGCGATAAGGATTCTAAACCCTGCTGGGACACGTTTTGCTTCCATTTAAAACCACCTCAATTGTGCCAAAAGACATTAGTCCATTACGTAATTTCACTTGTGAAGTAGAGAGTAATGCTTGCCGAATAGCGATGAAATCAGTTCTGTGTTGCAAAGTGATACAACCTAAAGATACACCAAGAGGCCCGCGAGGATGTAGTCTGAAGCCCCCTCTTTCTACATTACGCTTCCTGACACTTAACCGCTCCCGATGCGATGTCGGGAGCGGGTTTTCATTCAGACGACTTTCTGTTTACCGGCAATGACCTGAATAAACTCCTGCACCTGCTTTTGTTTCCGCGCCGACAGCTTGCATACCTGGCGCAGAGACTGCATCAGTTCGCTCTCCTGCCGGGCGGTGAGCACAATACAACCTTCCATTACCTTTACATCTACTGCTGTGCCAGTGGCAAAACCGGCAGCTTCCAGCCATTGTCCTTTCATAGTGATGGCGGGTATCCGGCTGTAATCCGGATAGCGGCTTGCATAGCTAACGGTTAATTTCCGGTTATCTGCAGGAGAGACTTCTGGTTCAGTCGGTTGTGCAATAGAATGGGCGTCAGTCATGATTACTATTCCTTTTCAATAGTGATTGTGATTAGCGGCGCGGGTGTGTTGCAGCACATCCGCACCGCGCTAAATACCTGTACATATCATCAGGAAAGAGAAGGAAAGTCCAGCTAAAAACAGAGTGAAATAAGTAAGTTATAAAATCATTTTAATATAAAGCGTAAGGTTTATCTGGCAGGAAATAATAAGAAGCGCACCAGGAAAAAACATCAATAACATTAGTCCCGGATATCAGAAAATCACCAACAGCTATTCTTCCGGACTCAATAAATAGAGAGTTATCAGGGAGAGTTTAACTTTCTTCCTCATTGTATTCTCCCCAAGTTACTGCACTACTCCTTACAATCTCATATTGTTGCTCATGAGATGGTGCTTCAATACATTCAAGAATTTTCCCGGCCTCAATTTTTCAGTGTATGGCTTAAAGCCGATTTCTCCCAATTATCGAGGTTAAAATTGCTCTTTCTGCGCCGTGATTCAGTCAGGTTTCCATTTAATGCTGCAGCCAGTACAACTCACTCAAACTAATACCTTCAACCCATGCTTCAACCCATGCTTCTGCACTACGGTAAGCAATTTCAGCGATAATCCACCTGGACGCTTTACCCCACTTTCCCATTTCTGCACCGTTGACACACTGGTGTTCAGATAACTGGCAAAAACGGGCTGGCTGACGTTCAGCTTCTCACGCAACGCTTTAATCTCGATGGGTTGCAGCTCATCCATATTGTTGAGGCACGCTTTATCAAAGTTGCGCATCGTTTCCTGCGGGATAGCATCGACGCTTAATAATCCAGAAGCCGCGCTGTGGATGGCCTCAAATGCAGGACTCTTAAATTTACTTTTTGCAGTCATGGCAAATCTCCACCAGTTCTTTACTCTTAATCAGTGCCGTGATCTTTTCATCGCTAAGAGCAACATAGTGCTTTGCTAACTCGCGAAATCCGGCCAGCTCGTGATTATCAATATTTGCCATATCCTGTTTGGCATAAAGGAACGTGTAAAACCAGTGCTCCCCACCTTTCGCCAGGATAATGGCGCGATCGCGATTCTGGTTCAGGTGCTTCTTGTAAACAACACCACCAGGATGATTAGTATTTTTCCTCTATAACCTCTATGTCAGAGGTGCCAGACAATAATTTACATGTAATCCCAAAATACCTTTTGATTAGTCGCCTGTATATCGCCAGATACTTCACTCTTCTTAAATGAAGGAATAGTCTTAAACCTCACTCAACATCGGTCGTTTTGTAAGCTGTGTGCAATGGTAGCGCTAATAGGGACATTATGCTTCATCACTATCAGGCAAAATCAGTGGATGATATCTACCTTGATGACTTTCCCAACATCATCCACCCGAATACGGCAGCGCGTTACCTTGAGGAGACCGCTCGGCCAAATAGAATCATCCGGGAGTGGGATTTACCGGGCAACTATGGTCTTTTTGTCAGCCGATATCGTCAGTTCCACTTTCAGCAGCCCTGGATGGCATACCGGGACGTGCTGGATGACATTCGATCCGGGAAGGTTATTTTACTGGGAAATGACGCAATTGGTCATGTCATTACGGGGGTGCAAACATCCTCTGGCAACCTCCGGCATGACCTGCCTTTATTCCTACACTCCCGGCTTAGCTACCTGATCTCACATCAACTAAAACGCCCGGTATACTGCGTTCTTCGGTCAGCACCCATTCAACATGCTCAGTCTACAAAAACCATCAACAGCAAAGCAGCGGGTCGGCTTCTGGCCGCTGGGGGCATTTACAACGGCAATATTGAGGGATTCAGGAAGACCGCAGAGCAACTCGGCGGGAATGCACCAGCGGGTTACGATCAGGTGATGGATAACAAAGAGTTACTTATCACTGGTGCATCTGTTGCTGCCGGGCTGACAATGGGAAGAATGCGATTTCCTGAGTTAGAGAAACCAGAAGCATTCGGGGCTAAAGGCACATTTACGTCAAGAACATTTGACCCAGAAAAAGCAGGTGGGGCAATAGAGCACCTGACAACAGACGGAATAAAAATCACTCATGAAGGGATCCAAATCGTAGAAAAACACATATCACGGTTTGATCCCGATCCTGGCAACGACTTTATGGTTTCCAGATTGAAAAAAATTGCAAACGGTGAAATACCTCCTGAAAAAGTAGACTTGAATTACTATACTCATGAGTGTCGAGAATATCAGCGTTACTGTAATTTAGGTTGGGAAACAGGCAGGCCAGCCGATGACATTGAATCTTATGGTTTATGGAACAACACGCACACTGCAACTCTCGAAGATTATAGAATAACTGGCGATGACCTTTATCATCCGGATACCCCATCATGGTAAACAACACTGAACTAAGCATTCTTAAGCTGTTAGCTTCAAGAAATGACGTAAATTGGAATTGGTATAATCTTGATCGCGCTATGTCAAAGCGAAAAATGGATGGAGTGGGTAATGTTGCACCACTTATTAGGGGCTTATCCGAAGCGGGATTAGTTGACATAATACCAAGAACCCCAGCAGGTATGGATCACTATCAGATATCAGAGCAAGGCTCTCAACTTCTGGAAGAACTTGATCATCAAGATTTAATCCAGACCGATTTATCATAACAGTCGTTTCAGGAACCGCCTCAGAAGCTCTGTTGGCGGTTCAGCCATTCATTTTTGGTTAATGGCTTGATGAAGTATCTCGCCTTAAAACATTCCGGGAAGGCGTCATTCACACTTGACATAATTTCTCATGATATCAAAGAAATACGTGTTAACCACTACAAAGCTCAACGTCCTGAAAGTCATGGCAGAAAAAGACATAGACTGGACATGGATGATACTGGATCGCACCCTTGCTACACGGGGTATTCCCGGATTTAGCAATGTTGCGACGATAGTAACCAACCTGATGAACGATGGAATGGTAGATACTGTTTATAACGAGACCTCATCAAAACCAAAGTATCGCGTATCAGAGCAAGGACACCAGTTACTGGGACAAATCAGCAAGGCTATAAATCCATCCGATATCCCATGATTTGTGGCTAATTATCATGGGTATGAGACACTCAGGCTTTGCTGTACGGGCCTTCTGACCTGCCCCAGTATTAGATACAACGATCAGTTAGTAATGTCGGTTTGTTCACCTTCTGATTTTCCATTTCTCCAGCCTGCTGCAAATTCAGCTGGAGTCTGGTAATTCAGCGATGAATGAGGTCTGGACTCGTTATAGTCCAGCCGCCAGTCATTAATAATTTTCCGGACATGAAGAACATCGCTGAACCAGTGCTCATTCAGACATTCATCCCGAAAGCGGCCATTGAAACTCTCAATAAATCCATTCTGCGTTGGCTTACCCGGCTGGATAAGTCGCAGCTTTACACCATGCTCAAAAGCCCATTGATCGAGTGCGCGGCAGGTAAATTCCGGGGCCTGATCGGTTCTTATCGTTGCCGGATAGCCATGAAAAAGCGCGATGCTGTCCAGAATACAAGCGACCTGAACGCCTGAAATACCGAAAGCGGCGGTGATCGTCAGACACTCCTTCGTGAAATCATCCAAGCAGGTCAGCCACTTAATCCGGCGGCCGCTGGCAAGTGCATCCATGACAAAATCTATCGACCATGTAAGGTTGTTCAAGTGCCATCTCTTTGATGCATAAAGACAGCTGCGCGTCAGCAGCCGGACGCTGAGCCGAATAACGGCAGGTTGACAGGGACAGGTCTGCCAGCCTGCAGGCACAACGTTGCGACAGACCCGTTGTCTCACACATAACTTCCACGGATTCCCGCTGCTGTTCTGTCGTCAGAACTTTCGGCCCAGAGCCACCTGAAGCGCCTCCTTATCCAGCATGGCTTCAGCAAGTGAGCTTCTCCAGTTAATTACTATCCCGCAAGTGCTGCATGGCGGTTCGGGCAACAATGATAGCGATGTCGCGGAGTCGATCCGTTATGACGTCGGGAAAATCAATATCTCCAGCGACATGAAGAATGCCTTTTTCGTGGCGCTGGAGCAGGACGTACAAGAACCTAACTCGCTGCTTAGCAAACCGATGCAGGCTGCGATTGAAGTGGTTGCGGCGAAGATAGCGCTATTTTTTTCAGTGGGGAAAGCATCGTAGTATCGGTAAGGAATTGGTGGGTTGGATGGGAGCTGAGAGGCTGGGGGAAAGTCACTGATGGTGAGTGTTTTTTTGGGTGTGCGGAGAGCTTAGTTTGAGCTTGCAAGGCTCGTCAGGACAAGAGAAAACAGGGTTAGAGTTAGGTTTAGGTGAGAGGTTTAAATGAGCAAGTAAAACGCTCCTAAAACGTTAAGCTTACGATTTATGTATTCAGATAAGTTATTGAATCAAATATATTTACATCTCGCACCAAATTCAGGAAAAAACGCCAAAAAAAGTGAAGGCTCTACGTAAAAAAAGATGACATAAGCCTATAAAACGTTTATTTTTACGTAAAATGAATATTACTTCCAGGTAACCTCTGTATGGCAAACTTTGACACTGATTATTGCTACTCTTTCCCCGCTGTCAGAGGAATACAGGCAGGCAGGCCGTTTTATATCGCCACCTGCCCAATGCGCATAATTCCCAAAATCTTTAGTTTTGATGAAAATGAAGTACCGCCTGAGTTGCGCGCACAAAGAACGCTAAATAAAGCTCGTATACCTGAAATGGTCCGCTACTTACTTGAAAATCCAAGTGATTATGTCTTTTCAGCACTAACTGCTTCCATTGCAGTAGATGTACAGTTCGATGAGTATTCGGGTTCCAATAACCTAGGGACTTTGCGAGTGCCCATGGAAGCTCAAATTTTAATCAATGATGGGCAGCATCGCAGGAAAGCGATCGAAGACGCACTGGATGCAAGGCCAGAGTTGGGACAAGATAACATTCCTGTTTTATTCTTCGTAGATGAAGGACTTAAACGTAGTCAGCAAATGTTTGCTGATTTGAACAAATATGCCATCAGGCCAAGCCCTTCTCTTGCTACACTTTACGACCACAGAGATATCAGTTCGAACTTATCACGGTATCTGGCTATGAATATCGAGCCTTTTATCGGACTAACTGAAATGGAAAAATCCAGCATCAGTAAGTTTTCAAACAAACTCTTCACCTTAAGCAGCATCAAGCAAGCTACGCGTTCTCTGCTGGGAAAAGAACCTAAAGCCAATGATGTTGAGCAGTGTTCTGACCTTGCGGCCCTCTACTGGCAAGCGATATTTCAGGTCATGCCAGACTGGCAATTAGCTGCAAAAAAAGAGGTATCTCCTGCTCAACTTCGCCAGGAGTATGTTCATGCACACGGCATAGGTCTTCAGGCTCTGGGTTTACTGGGTCACTGCCTGCTCTCAGAGCACCCTGACTCATGGCAAAAAATAATTTGTAAGCTTAGAGAGTTCGACTGGCGTAAAAGCAGCCCAGAGCTTACCAAACGTGCAATGCAACATGGTAAACTCAGTAAGACGACGGCATCTATCCAGCTTACCTCTAATGCTCTTAAAATCGCCTTATCGCTCCCCCTTTCAAATGAAGAACAAGAGCTCGAAGCTCAAATGGTTATCTCATGAGTAAACTAATTCAGGCCCACGATCTGGCCGATTACGAAGATTTTATCAACCAGGAAAATTTTGCCGGGCGGCCCCTGGCAGAATACGTATCTGAAGTACAACGTATCTATTGTGCCGATAAGCGTCCATGGGTGATTGGTTACAGCGGGGGTAAAGATTCCAGCGCTGTCATTACTTTGGTATATCTTGCACTACTGGGACTACCGCCCGCTATGCGGCAGAAAGACGTGTTTCTTGTTTCGTCCGACACATTGGTAGAGACACCAGTCGTAGTGGATTTGATCAAGAAGACCATGCAACGAATCGAAGCCGGTGCTAAACGCGCTGGGCTTCCAATCACTCAGCATGCTGTCATGCCGAAGACCCACGAAACCTTCTGGGTCAATCTGCTAGGTAAAGGTTATCCGGCCCCTACCCGTAGTTTCCGCTGGTGTACTGAGCGCATGAAAATCAACCCGGTAAGCGATTTTATTAAAGATAAAGTCAGCCAGTTTGATGAAGTCATCGTTGTACTTGGATCACGTAGCAGCGAAAGCGCATCCCGCGCGCAGGTCATAGCCAAACACAAAATTGATGGTACGCGCCTGGCAAGGCATACCACTCTTGCAAATGCATTTATCTATACCCCTATCGATAACTGGGACACTGAAGACGTCTGGAAATTACTCAGAGGTGCATTCCGTTATTCTCCAGATGATATTGATGAGTGGGAAAACCCATGGGGTGGTAACAACCGTCCATTGTGGACACTGTACATGGACTCTTCAGCGCAAGGCGAATGTCCACTCGTTATCGATGACAGTACGCCATCTTGCGGTAGTTCACGCTTTGGATGCTGGACATGTACCGTGGTTACAAAAGATAAAGCAATGGAAAGCCTGATCCAGAATGGTGAGGTCTGGATGTCTCCATTACTGAAGTATCGCGATCTTCTGGCGTTCACCACTGATCCAGCAAATAAAGACACTTACCGTAACTATAAGCGCCGTAGCGGCAAGGTCAGTTATCAATACGCCAAAGATGGCGAGGAAATAAGTGCTGAACGTAAGCATGTTCCAGGACCTTACTGGATGAAGTATCGTCAGCAATGGTTGAAAGATTTACTGGAAATTGAGCGAGATATGAATGCTCAGGGCCACACCATCACGCTTATCACTGAACCTGAACTACATGCTATTCGCCAGGAATGGTTAAAAGATCCGAATGAGCCCGATTGGTATGATGCCCTGCCGGGTATCTATCGGGAGGTCTACCAAAAAGATTTGGATTGGGTTGTAGACGACCAGTCAAGATTTGATGCCAGTGATGCTGACTTGCTAATGCAGATATCTCAAGGGTTTGATGTTGAACCTGAAATGGTCATGAAGTTAATCGAACTGGAAGTATCGATGGAAGGCCTGAGCCGACGTCAGGGGATCTTTGACAAGTTAGGCACCATCCTGAGACAGGACTGGGGCAGTCTTGAAGAAATTAAGCTGCAACAAGAAGCATTACAGAAACGAAACGATCGGGATATACATCAGGGCGAAGTCGCTCAGTTAGAAGCCGAACTCCAGATATTGCAGCGCAGAATTGCCGAAGTAAGTGACTCGTCTCTGCTTACCAGTGAGGAAAAAGAACATGTTAATTAAACAGCTGGTTTTGCAAAACTTTAGAGTCTTCAGAGGAGAGCACGTTATTGAATTGGCGCCAAGGAAACGCCAAAACAATTCTAATCCACGTCCGATAGTTTTATTTGGTGGACTAAACGGAGCTGGGAAAACATCCATTCTATCGGCTATCCGAATTGCCTTATACGGCAGACTTGCGTTTGGTTCCTCAACCCAACAGCAAGAATATGTTGAAGAGCTCAGTGCATTAATTCATAACGGCTCCACTTCTGGAGAAGATCCGAGTGAAGCATCTATCGAGCTCAGCTTTACTTATAACAAAGGTGGTTATGAAGCTGAATTCACCGTTACACGTTCCTGGAAAAAAGGTAAAAAAGATCAGCTCTCGCTTCAGCAAGATGGCCAACCTCTGAATGAGCTGGATTATGATCAGTGCCAGGGATTCCTGAATGAATTAATTCCACATGGAATTGCAGATTTGTTCTTCTTCGACGGCGAAAAAATTGCAGAACTTGCTGAAGATGATTCAGGAAATATTTTACGCACAGCGGTTAGACGCTTATTAGGTTTAGATCTCATTTCGAAACTTCGAAATGATTTGATGATATTTGTCAAGCGTCAACAATCAAGCCAGCTTGAGGTTTCCAAACAACAAAAGCTTTCTGATCTTGAAGAACAGGCTAAAAAGTTTTCTTTCCTGGCGGAGCAGATTTTAGAAAAAGCTGATTTTACAAAAATGCGCATCGATTTGCTGACGAAAGAAATCATGCGATATGAATCCCTTCTCAATGCAGAAGGTGGTGCTTTTGCCCAGACTAAAACACAAGAAAAACAGAAAGTTGATACGCTTTTAAAAGAAAAAGAGCGCCTTGAAAAAGCCTTGCGCCATGAGTGCGATGGCTCATTGCCATATGCTTTAGCACCTAAAACTTTAGGCCGCTTGCTGGAACAAATTAATAAAGAGATGCAAATCAAGCAAGCGAGCAGTTTTGAAAAAGAATTGAATCAATTCCTCGTACAGCTAAAAAATGATATTTCATTCCGTTCAGGTACTACAGGTCTTATTGCTGCCGAAGCGATTGAAGATAATCTAAAAGATTTCCTGGCTAGTAAACCTAAAGGGGAATTATTGTTTGACATCTCGGAACGGGAAGCTGGGATGATTGAACAGTCCATCGAGCAAGGCAGTAAGAAATCCTGGGAACGCTTTGATCTCTATCGTACCCAATTAGCAGAAGTTGAAGAGCAACTTGAGCAAGCGGCAGCAAACATCGCTCGTGCACCCGAAGATGATCAGCTCATAGATATATTTGAAAAACTTCGAGAGCTTGACCGGCAACGCGAGAGTAAACGCCAGGAGTATCGCCTGCTTCTGGAAGAAGCAAAGCAAACTAAACAACAGCAGCTTGAATGTGCTCGCCAGATACAAAAAACACATGATCTGGCTCGTAATCAGCATAACTCTGATAGCGCATTTAATAATGCGCAGGAAACGATCAACCTGCTTGATCGATATAGTGAACTTTTAACAAAAGCCAGGGTGAAAACGCTGTCAGTCAATTTTGGCGATGCTTATCGTAAATTAGCTCGTAAAGAGGATTTACAGCTCAATGCACATATCAATCCTGAAACATTTGATGTGGAATTGATTGATGAAAAAGGCAAAGTAATTAATCGTAAACTTCTCTCCGCTGGAGAAAAACAGATCTATGCGATTGCCATCCTTGAAGCTCTGGCGAAGACCTCTGGTCGTGATTTGCCAGTGATTATTGATACGCCATTAGGCCGTTTAGATTCACAGCATAGAGATAAATTGATTAATCATTACTTCCCGTTTGCTAGTCATCAGGTAGTATTGTTGTCTACAGATACTGAAGTGGACGAGCGTTATTTTGTTGATCAATTAAGGGATGATATCTCCCATGCTTATGAAATCGTTTTTAATGCGAACACTAAGTCATCGACCTTAAAACCAGGATATTTCTGGGAACTAACAAAGGAGGCAATCTGATGCTCCCTAACAGAATGCAGCTCAGTCGCCAGACTGAAGAACAACTTAAAAAGCTTAAGGGATTCACAGGGATAACTCCTAACGTGGCATCCCGCTTAGCATTTTTCCGTTCGATAGAAAGTGAGTTTCGATTTTCACCAGATCGAGATAGCAAAAAGCTAGATGGTCTTTTGGTACTCGACAAAATTACGTGGTTGGGTGAAACGCTACAAACAACGGAATTGGTACTTAAGATGTTATATCCACAGATAGAGCATGCAATGTTAATTAGAGCATGGGCGGCACATGTTGAGGATGGAATTGCGGCATTGAGAAACCACAAAAATTTCATTAGCTTAATAAGTGCTATATAAAGTCCCAATTTTTAACATGTCCCTGCATTGATAATGCTTAAACCACCTCCCTGCGAGGTGGTTATTGAGTATTAATAATTAAATTAAATATCAGATTGCTAATTTCAAAATCAACTCTCCAGCATCTGGACAGTGTATCAAACTGGCTGAGTGCTGACCACACTTACAAGAATTGAAATTGCTGTCAACCTTAAATTTAAAGCGTCCATTAGCTGCCTCAGCATATCGATATTCTTCATTATCATTTTTTTCTTTTAATTCGACATTGAAATTATTATTAACGTTTTCTAAGCAATATAAAAATTTCTCTATCTCATATTCGTTATTCTCAATCCAGAGCGCGATTGCAAAACCCTTTAATGTAGATAAATGTTTATCCGATAAAACCCTTGAAAGCTCAATAAAAAAATCATGATGATCACAGATTAGCGAACTAATCACTCCCTCAAGATAATCAGCATCTTCGCCTAATTTTTCAGCATAGGCCTGAATATTACTTTTAATACAATCTATAACTTCTGCTTCTGGTGGCAAATTATTTGAAGAAGGAAGAAATACATTTTTTATATAATTCGATTTCATTCCTTTACTTTTAACTTGATCGGCATCGTAAACAGATACTATATTCAGGCCAGAGCTATCTTTATAATGCTCAGATACTTTTTGTATATTAGACTCGCCTCTCAAATTATGTAAGTAACAAGTAGAGTAAAGATGTGTGTTTTTTAGCTTTAAAATATATTCAAGTACAAGTTTTGCGAAATCATCTTCCATTAGGAAGATATTTTTCCTTTCAGGAGCTAAACCCAACGCACTGAAATATCTATAATTATATCCGCAATTTGATAAAGTGAATTTTTTACCTTTTTTAGCCAACACTAAAACCGAATTCAACCCTTGTGGGCTAAGTATATGTTCAGAATGAGTCGCCATCAAAACATTTAATTTTTTAGTATCGATAGTATATGCCAAGAAATCCATAAAATTTTTCTGACTTACCGGACAAATAAAACTCTCTGGCTCTTCAATAAATATTATTGCATTGTTTTCGGTATAAATAAGCTTCCATATCGCTATTAATAACTTATGTTCCCCTTGTCCCATACTCTCTGAAGTATAAACTATATCACTATTAACCTCTTTAACTTCAAAGTATGGAAAGGTTAAGTCATCAATAATACCATCCACCTCATTAACTCTTACATATTCATACTTTTTCCCTGTTATTTTCTGAACGAAAAAAAGATTTTCATTTAATAAATAATAAGAACTAGAAGTATTGAACCAACCATTTTTATTTGGTGAGGCGGTGATTTCACTTATAACTTTCAATGCCATTGAGGAAGCATCAAAATATTCAACATTCCTTAATCCATCACCAGAAGAAGGAGTTAAAGTCTGTTTCTTTCCGTTAACCATCATATCAACAGATATATTTTCAAGGTCAGAAGAACTAAAAACACCAACATTACATATATCTTTAGAAATTATACTATATATAAGTTTTAATAACGATGTTTTACCAATACCATTCCTTCCACATATAGAGGTTAAAGCGGAATTTATTTCAATATTAGCATCTTCAAAGAGCGGCACACCTTTTATAGATAAATTACATATTTTAATATTAAAGTTTTTCCTGCTTGCCACATGACTCCAATAATCACCTAGCTTTGCCATTTTAATTGTTTCTATTGACATGTACTTGCTCCCGCCAATACTGCATCAGCATAATTGTTAACTACGCTTATCAAATTCTGCTCGTTTTTTTCATAAAGCGCTCTGTGAGCGGTTTCTAGATTAGTTTTTTTCATGGTATCAAAAAGATTTGCTTTACTGGGGTCATTTTTCAAGAAAAATAGAGATATTATAAAATCTCTAATAAGTAAGGAAGTACCTGTCATTACTCTAGACACGGCTCTAAAATTAAATTCCTCTAAAAGTTCTTTAACTTCATCTTTGTTTTCACAAAAAAACAATCCATCTAGTACACCATCCTCTCTAAAAATATACCTACCACTTTCAAAGCGATAAAAGAAATCACTAAGTTTATTGCCTATATTATTATTTGACTTCAAGATTGTTGCGAAAAAATAAAGCCATGATGTTAAAGTGGCTTTTGTTATATGGACTTTACATTCTTCAACATCAATATTTTTCTTTGCCTCACTGAGTACAAAAATAGATTTTTTTACTAAATTTATAATTGAGCTATCAAAAGGTTCATCTTCACGTGCCCTGTCGTTTAACTGCTTCTCTGTATAAGAAGCAATTAATGAATCCTTCTCAAGCATATAGCAAAGCTTAATAAAAAGATCATGATATGCCATCCTTTGATTACTGAAACCTAAAAAGTGTTTGTCCAGCCCATAATCTGACATGTAATCTACGAGCGATTTTATCTGGTTTCTTAAATCGCCGACATAGGCATTTCTTTTTTCTGCTGAAGTTAACTTAAGAGATTCATTCAATCTATTGAACAGCTCACCAGGCTCTCCTTGGTTATATTCAACGATTTCAAAAACACGTATAGCATACCTTTCGAATCGATTTTTTATGCGCTGAGGTAATTTTTCGAAAGTTAAACCATCTAATTCTTTTATATCATCGTCAATAGGTTCAATTAATCCATTTACTTTAAATTTATTATACATGAAATCCCTTATGGCGCTTAATCTTTGCTGTCCATCTAGAACTTCCTGTATATAAGAATCTTCATTTAAAATAACATGGACAGGTGGAACCTGCCATCCTCTAAGTATAGTATCGATTAACAGCTTCTTCTTCGGAAGTTGCCATACTTCGGCCCTCTGAAAATCAGGTTGAAGATCTAAACTCCCCTCATGGATCCTTGAAAAAATAGTTCTTAAATCTGGGTCGGTAGTATTAATCTTCATTTCATTAACTCCCAAAAAGCTTTATCTCGCATCTTCTTAACTTTCTTATCCCCATCTATATACAAACTATAATGCTTCTCTAGCTGCCGAATACTCACCATCATTGCCTCCTGCTCAACTTTATCATCAACGTTAAAAACAGATTTTATATCGGCATTCTTAATCTCAGAAACGCGGTGAACCACCCAAGTAAGAATATACGAGGCGTAATTATTTTCACCGGTTTTAAAGTGTGTAATCTCCTGGGTTGATAGGATAACCCCTACACCATACTCACGACCTTCTTTGAGAATTTTTCGCAAACTAGAAAAATCCTGACGCATAAAATTATCGGCTTCATCGACCAGAATCATTTTTGTTAGCTGGCGGTAATCGCCTTGAATCATTGGCTTGCCCCGTTTTTGCATCTGTGCATAAAACAGATCTAATGTTAACGCGACAACTAGGTTTTGAATTTCAGAAGGATATCCAGCCAATTCAATGACGGTCACACCATCAACCAGATCATACAAGCTGGTCATTTTCTCAGGATTGGTTTCAAATATCTGGAAACCTGCCAGATTATAAAGTGCTGCATACAATGAATCTTCGTCCACTTTTTCCTGAGCCAAATAACGTTGCCAAACATCTTCAATAGTAGGTGCAGTACGGCCCCATGTTGTACGATCATGAGGGATGATGCCAGATAACGCATAACACTCCATGATCAGGCCAACCAATTTCATTCGCTGTTTTACGCCTAGGTTGTAGGCTTTACCCATTGTTTCTGCAAATGCCATTGCTGTGTGTCTAGGCAACATAGGCATATCGCCGAATAAAGATAATGGGTTGTAAGGTAACAAAGATAACTGATACTTCTTAGCTCCAGTTGCCTCAAGAAACGCATTATCCACATAGTCAGATTTATAATCGAAAATCAGCAAGCCAATAGGCTTGCCATCAACATTACAGGACTGATTGCGCATCAGCTGAGTAACTAAAGACTTTGTAAACTGAGTTTTGCCAGTACCCATTGTGCCAATAATCCCGGTATTGGTGTTCATGAACTTAGCCGTATTCGTTGGCTCCCAATACAAAGGGCTCTGGCGCACAGCATCGTGACCGAACAATATCTGTAATGGCGTATCAATGATATCAGGTGCAGTTTTTGTAATTTCAGAATTTAAGGGCTGTTGTTCCGAAACGGGTTGTGTAGGTGTCGACTCAGTGTTTTCTACAATCACATCTGGTTGTAACGGACTTACACCACATTCTGGCTTAAGCCGATATTTTTCCGGAACCTGGAAACGTTCCGCTAGCGGTGATTGATCTCCCTGAGCAGTGATTAGAGAAGGCAGCAGTGAATAAGGGATTTCAATCTGTAAAATATTATCTACCGTCTCTTTATATGAGATATCAAAGCAAGTTGCGCTGTCTACATGTGCTACCACGAAGCCGTTTGCATAATCCGCAAGCTGACCTAACTGATAGTCGCCTGTTAACCACCATTCGCGTCGATCAATCAAGGGGACAAGTTTGTCGCTGTCGAGCACGCCGTACAAACGCAACTTCTCCACCTGCATCAGCACCTGACGTATAAAAAGCGCTCGGTAGAGTTGTGATGCCAGCGTTTTAGGCTCAAGAATATCTTGCTGTAAGTAACGTTTTAACTCACGAGCCTGTTGGCCTGCGTAACTATAATCTGGTCGAGCCCCGGTTTTCACTTCCAGCGGCAGCAGATAGAGGCAATTGTCTTTGAATCCGACAAAGAGCACATCATCAGAGATCGCGCCATTGCGATACCCCTGCAAATTCCTCGATAAATCGCTCTCTTTCATTTTGAGTCCGACATTGCCGGACACGCGAATCATTTCAGCTACCGATAATGGAACCCAGCAAATATCAGATTCACGCAGCATAGATTGTACAAACTTGTACGCGCCAATAATGCCGTGCTTCTCTTTACGCTCTCTTTCACTGGAGCGCAGCATTTTCAGCAGCCATTCACCATTAAACGCGTTAAATTCAGCCAGCAGATGATGACTGTCAACAGTGGATTGCCCGGACTGGCTTCCGGTCTGGAGCAAGCGTAGAAACAAATCTACCTGCTTCGTGACGGTGACGGCATCATAGCCTGCGCAACTGGTGTATTGGTCAGAATAGTGAATAAGAACTACATCTTTCTGGCTGGTGAAAAAGTCGAGAGTGACTTTAGGATCAATGATCGTGGTCCATAGCGCACTGTTAAATGAGTAGTTAAGCAGCTGTTTAAAATTGCCACTTACGGCTAAGCCGATCCCCTGTCCATGATACTGGCTGTTGCTTTGACGTGCAGGCTGCCACAGGCAGCCGACTAATTGCGCAAGACGCAGCGCGATGTAGTGTTCGGTGTCCACGTCACGCAGGCCAAACGCGGTAAAGTATGCGTCCCCCTGTGTTTCAGCTCCTTCACCGGCGATGAGTCCATGGCAAAGCACTCCGCTAGACGCATCTTCGATACGTATCTGTCGGCAATCAACAGGTACTGTGTTGGTGAAAAACGCCAGATGCGCATAGGCCAGCTTGTCACTTTCTGAAGGCAGGACAAATTTGCTAAATGTTAAACGGCTGCGTAGCAGATCAATCAGCATATCTGCTTCTGCCCGCCATACGCCGCTGTTCAGATCGAGATCATTTTTTAGCTGTTCATAGCTACCACTTTCAGCAAAGTGATCGAACATATTGGGAAGAAGGCGTTCATCGTAACAGTTCACATGCACCGAAATAGCATGCTCTCTTTCCTGCTTAAAATAATCCACTAAGCCCAAAAATAACTCTTTAGCGTTCCCTTGATTAATGGCATTAATAATCAACGCATTGTTTCCGGCACTCTGAAACAACCGAGCATAAGCATCTGTGAACTCATTAAGTTTGTCTTTTACCAGACGTTTAACATAGTCATGACTGACCTGCCGCTGAGGAATCACATCAATCCAGAAGCGGTTTTCCTCCACTGGCTGCAATTGTGCATATTCATGCTCACTCTGATAAACAAATGGCATTAAGCCTGAAACCATCAGGCGATCCAGGGTAATAGACGGTAGAGTGGCAAATGAAGATGAAGCGTGCTTTTCCGACTCATCAATTATCGTTTCAGCAAGTTGCAGATGGTAGGCGAGCACTAGTGGATGCAGCGGCGAGAGGCGTTCATGGTTATCACTACGGCATATCCCAACATATAGAAGCCGTTTTTCCCGAGCCGTCAGTGCTCTGCTCAGGCTGATTTGCTGAAGGGCCTGTTCAAAGGTGGCAATGATGTTGCTGACCACCGCGCGGTATTCTGCTGACCATGATACCAAGCTAGGCAGCGTACTACGCTGCTGATAGTAGGCAAATAACTGCTCATATGCGTTATGTAGCTCGGGGTAGCTGGCATGAAGATCTTCTATTTTAAAATCAGTACCGTCACTTCCGGTACCCAGAAGACGTCCCTCAATTAATGAAGCTTCCAGTTGTAATAATTGCTGACGAACACCAACGACTTTGTGCTCAATGTTATCAAGAATGATACGACTCTTCAGTCGATTCCAGGTTGCATTACCCGCTTCTTTAAACAACTTATTGAAACGACTCTGATCAAACAGCAGGGGCAGCGTTAGTCCTTCCTCGGCTCCAGGTCCCTCGATGTTAAACGACAAACGAGAATCGCCAGAAATGAGTGCAAACTGAACCAGGTCACTTTGATTCGCCAGTTTCTCAAAATTCACTTGAGCATAATGCTGGCAATCGATGTCTTCGCTCTCGTCATCTAGCATACAGGTCAGATCGCCAGATTCGGCAATACGCAGCGTATTATCTTCCAGTTGCAGCGTTATTTGCCCTTTACCAGGCTCTATACGATAGCTGTGCTGAATATCGTTTAGCCAGAATTTTCCCTGCTCAACTAATAACAGTCGAAACTTATATTCTTCAGCTGAGTTATTACGATTGGTCAGTTCAAGACTAAAAAAGCATGGACGCCCGTCAAAGGGCACCGATGCCATAATGCGTGATGTCTTTCCTCCCGCCCGGCTAGTGCGCCAGAAAGAGGTATTTTTTAGCTGCCGATGATGGGATATCTTAATCTGGCTGTCCTGAAGATCGTTCCCCTGAAAGCTGAACTCTAACTCTGCTTTTGATTGTCCGGGCTGTACCTGTACCAGCAGGCTGATGTCACGTTTGCCCGCCTTGCTCGCGCTTTTAGCACGTTGCCAAACTTCACCGTTTTCAACGGAGATGTTTTCCAGCACCAGTTTTTGCTCACTATTCTGTTCTTTTTCTCTTCTATAGTCGGCAAAATCAAGCTCACGCCAGTCGTCTTTATCGACAAAGTGCTCCTGAATGAATTTAGTACTAAATTCAGTCAGCACATTCTCCAGCTGTCCACTGTAGCGTTCAACACTATCTTCAATCTGGCGATATAATTTCCGGTTTTCATTGAGTCTGCTGCGAAGCTGCTTGTGGCTATAATTTAGTAGCTCATCATCTTTGAACAATTGAAGCTCTGAAAAATCCAGATTGCCATCATCAAGCAGACGATACAGCGACGAGAAACCAAATACAGTAGCCCCTTCTTCCAGCACCGTTTCCCGTTGATCCTCCAGAAGGCAGCGTGATAAGTCCGAACGGTTACTATCGGTGGTAATAAGCCTTTCCAGCTGATGACTGAAGGTTTGCGGATACCAGATAGCATCCGGTGCAGCCACGTCTTTCGTGCTGTTAATCAGGGTATCAAGCATACTGTTGTGAATAATTAACAGCGCCGTTTGGGCAAAAATTCCGCTACGCCCTGCCACTTCGTCACGCAGATGGGAAATATAGTTTTCTGTGAATGCCGGAGCCTCGTTACCATGCAGCACCGGAATCAGTTGAATACCATTGCATGAGAGGAAATCAACGTGCTGCTCTGGCGCAATCTCAAGTTGATTTCCGTCCGCCAAAGAAACGAATGCTTTCCAAAGCTTTAAGGCGTTTTCGGGATCGGGAGATTTGAACTGGTAGCGCTCGCCCGGCTGGATGATGCCGGCAACCCACTCAATAAAGGTTTCAGCAAGAAAAGTTTCAAACTGTTTTACGGACATACACGGCGTCTCCACTGTCACTCATTCGCTCTACATTTCCCATACGTTCATAAAACGCCACCAGCGTTTGTACTGACTGATTATCCAGATAAAAACCACGCTGCTCAAAACCACGCAGCAGTTCATGCAGGCGGAGCTTGTCATTTTTCCCAACGGTAAGATTGGTCAATAACAGCAGGCGATCCTGATTCAGTACCAATACTTTTCCCGCCCGACCGCGCACCTGAATGAAGTCAGCACAAATCTGGCTTTCCAATTCGTTGATATATTTACGGTTGACTGTCGCACGATCCGTTTTCTTACCCTGAAACTGCTCTACAGCAACGGATAAGAGCTGTTTAAAGGCACTGTCCAGATCTGTAGCGCGATCTCTGGCTGGAAGATCTCGTTCTTCCTTACTGATAAACTTTTGTATGTAATCATTAATTTCATCTAACACTTGATTTGAACTGTTCGAATAGCTCAAACAATCCTGATACACTTTCCAGAGGGGCCTTTTTTTCTCCCCTTTTATCTGCAATACCTCCAGTGCGGAAAGTATTGGGAAAAGTTTTTCACTCTGACCAGCAAACCATTTATAACCAAATCGTTTAATTTTATCCCGCTCAGAACTGGCTTTTTCGCTGTCGAGAATAAAGAATAGAGACTTACTTTGTGGCTCACCATCTCGCCAGTTATCCAGATTGAGAGCCAGTTGAGCACACCAGCTAAAAGCGTACAGTCGCAGAGTATTAGTCAGTTCTTGCAAGAGATATTGTGGGTGTTCTGCCAAAAACTCCAAGTCAGATTGAAAACATACTGCTATATAGGGGAGATAGGATTGCTCTTCGGGAAATGGGCCTTTCCCCAGCAATCTTATTTTTTCATTGAGCTTATTCATCATTTGCTGCTCAATGAAGTTCAGTCTGTCTTGTATGGGATAACCAAGGCTGAAATCTCCCATCAAATTAGAAAACAATGTGCCCAGACGCTTATCTGCCGTAGACCCATTGATTATTTTTTCGCCCACAAATTGAGCATGAAAAAGCAAAAAAAGTGGGGAGACACTGAAAATATCCTGGCTGGCAAAATACATCCGTTCCAAAACTGACCAGAAAGCTGGCTCATCAAGCAACTCATCCATATGTGCCTTACAATCCTCACGGAATTGGTCAGGATCGTAGGATTCAATTTTACGTTTTAAGGCGTAGCTAAGTACCAGGCCGGTGACAAATTGCCAGTCAATATCGTTATTTTTATTGCGTATCGGCAGGTAACTATCCAGTTGATTATTACCAACTTTTAAATCAATTGCGATAGGATACATGTTGTTAACCCTCCATACCGCTAATAGTGATCATATCTTCATCCGCTTTTGCACGATAAACCCTGGAGCTACCATCATAGAATTTGATGTCTCTACTAGACTTAGCCTGTTCAGCAATTAATTCAACGAGTTCATCTAATAGAACAATAGCATTTTTATCGTATTTATTTGGGCGATATCCATTATTGAGTTTGTTCAAGAGCTCAAAGAGATTAAGGCCAATATGAACAGGAGGAAGTGCATTTTGTCCGACCTTTAGATAGATATCAAAACCCGTTGGATGGGCAGTATTTTTATTACGAATCGCGTCCCAGTCAGGCTTAATTTCTACTGGCGCAGTTAATTTTACTCCACCGAACTCACCCAGGAAAAACTCTTCTTTCTGCATGCTTAATTCCGGTGCTCTACGGTTAGCATAGCGCTGTATACCCGCAATAAGCTCAAAATTATAGAAACGATTCAATAATTTTTTTTGTTCCGGGTCTCCAGTATAATTTCTATGAAGACGCCAAATTTCTGAGTAGCGCTCAAACAACGATTCATTAAAGAATGCAGAAAAATTCTTATGATAATTATTCCCCAGAGATTCGTCTTGAAGAAGCCAAAACAGCCGGACTAATGAGGTCGCATCACCAGACCTAACACATTGCCGATCAAACTTAATATGCAGTGTCTCAAGAGCAATTAAAAAATCATCGAGATCGTTGTCAATCAGTCCAAGCTCATAGCGCAAAATAAACTGATCAAGTTCATAGGTATGCAATCTGGCGGGATCGAAATCTGAGACCTTTTTGATCAAATCATTTTCTGAACCAGTAAATAGGTTATCAAATAAGTATCCCGGCCCCATAAGAAGATGATGCAGGAAATCCAGCAATGTTCTGGTGGTTACAAATTGATCTTTTATTAATCGAGCTTTGAAAAGTTGCGTAATCAAAACATTCTGCACACCCGGCAAACAAAGTAATTTAAAGTTCGCGACTTCTTTCAGATCGGGATTGATAGCCTCATCTCTCCGAAAAATAAACTGGAATAAGTTATCATCATTATCGCCAGTTAAATTATCTAATAATTTTTTGATAAATGATGAGTATTGTTTATTTTCGTCAAAATGAAATTTAGGATAATGTTCAAAATCAAAAAAGATGCAATTCCCATTCTGATAAGGACGGCTTGCACTCTGCTGAGCGGATAAAAAAGAGTCAATTGCAGATCGAATCGCTTGGTGGCATTCAGCACCTTCTCTGGCAAAATTTGCAATCATGCCGGTGTTGATACCAATGAGAAGAGGGGATGATTGCTGATGATGATTAGTAAATAGATTATTCAGGGCATCAATAGCTGATTGCCGAGGAGCAAAACTGTGTGTGGCATCCATGTGGAAATTAAATTTCCGCTGATAACGAGGATTTGACTGGCAACGGGCTAAAATTTCTGACTTTCCATCTCCGCTGCTCCCACACAGAAAAATGATTTCACCGGGTTTAGCAACATCGAGATAACGTTGCAATTCAGTCTCAATATCTTGTTTTACAAAGAGTTGTTCTTTTAACTGATCGAGTTCATCTTTCTGACGATGTGTTACAGTGGTGACTGAAAACGAAGATGACTTCGCAAGTACACCCAAAGCCTTTTGTAATGTGATTGCGCTCATAACCGCACGGTCTCTGATGTGGATTTGTAACCATTCTATATAAACGTAAATATTAACTCTACTGAACATTGAGCAAATTTATTAGTTTAATAATGCTCCAACCATGCTTTGCGAGAGCAGACTCTAAAGCAATCTGGTTGACTTCAGGACATAGATGTTCAGATTTGGCCTCCGATCAAAGCCTGAAAACCTTAACCTCATAACATTCAGATTCTATCTGCTGTTTAAAGGGATTGTACCTACCATTTCTAGTAGAGATCTTTATGCTACCAATCAGCTAACATGTTGTATTTTATCTTTTTTCAGCGACCATATATGTTGGCTGGCAAAATTTTAACTCATAGGCTGCTTTAAAGCGTGGTAGGGAAACATGTTTTTAACGCAGCATCATGACACATATGGATTTTAATTGAAGGTATCCTGAAAGCCTTCATGGTCCTTGATTGATTTAAAAGGCCATCTGACGTAACAGTTATATTTATCCAATCCATCAATTGTCCTCTCATAACCCAAATCAGCAGAATCCAGCAAGGCTATTATGCTTCATCATTACTTTTAGTTAATAAGTTTTACCAACCTAAGATATAAGCAGATTGTATGGGCAGAATTATTTTATTGGTGGAGGTTGTGAATAGAGGTTCAGGGTAAAGATTGAATCTGATGCGAAACCCTCAACTCCAGAGCGACAGACACAAAAAAAGCCGCCCTTGAGCGACTTTAATTTCCATACCTGGTGCCGAAGGCCGGAATCGAACCGGCACGCCTCGCGGCGGTTGATTTTGAATCAACTGCGTCTACCGATTTCGCCACTTCGGCACTGAAGGGTATGCGGAAAACGTTGAGGATTATACCGTTACCCCCTGTTTCCGCAACCCTTATCAGCAGGCGAATGTGCAACTGCTGAAAAAACCGTCTCTTGGGTTCTCCGGGACACTGCGTGACATCCTTGGCAGAAATTCTTCACTCACCCTCGCCCGCTGTAAAGCAGTCGCATCAGTTCTCCTGTTTCACTGGCTTAACAAAGGTTCTAACCCGAAACAGGCTTCACGTCAGTTACCAGCGTAGGCAGATCCCAGGTGCCACCCGCATGGATATAACGGCACATACCGGTCCCACCGTCATAGCTTTTGCGGAAAGCCTGGCCGTCCCATACCCAGCTCTCCTGACTCATACAGTCACCGATCCCCCGGCCTTTCTGCACATTGGTAATCTCGCCCTTGTCGTAATCCGACCCGGAAATGGTCACCAGCACCGGCGTGCCTTTGAGTTGGTTATCGATGACCCAGTAGCCATATCCTTCGTTATAAGCGGCCCGCCAGCAGAGCGCTGAAAGCAAAGCGTGTGTGTCATCCAGTGGCGTAAGCGTGAGTCCGTCAGTTTCCGGATCGCTTTTTTCTGCAGGTGAATACAGGCTGTCGCACGTGTCATCGTCATTGTGATTGACCGTAGAAAGCAGTCGGGTTTTCAGTGCGTCGATTTCTGGTGCGGTCAGCAAACGGGGTTCGCCGCTGAGGGTTTTTGCCGCCTGAATAACCGGTGCGGGCACAGCCTTAGCCACACTGCTTTCCGGCTTATTGCCCTTTTTGGTGAGCGCGCCTGGCGTACCGATACGGCCCTGCACGTCGTCCGCTTTCAGCAGCACGGCATAAGCGCCCTCGCCGGAAAGCATGAATGGCTTGGTGTCGCCTTTAAACTCGACTTTACCGCTGCCTTTGACGGCGCTGATTACCGCAGCGGTCTGGCTGGCCGACATTCGCCAGTTGTCATCAGCCGCCACCAGATCGCCAGCTGATTTTCCGTTGATCCACAGCGTTAACTTTTCCGCCGGTTTGCTGTCATCTTCGGTGTCGCCCAGCGTCACCTCTCCCACTGTCTCCGTTGCAGGTCCAGCGGCACGGGTGAGCAGGATGGAGCCGGACGGATCCTCTTCTTTGGCATAACCCGCAATGCGACAGGTCAGGGTGTTATCACAGACAACTTCCCAGTCTTTGTGCTCAAGCGTTTTTCCGCTCTGGGCGGCCTGAGCCGACAGGGAGAGCGTCGCCAGCACGAAAAGCATCGGTTTACAGTTCACTTTATTCCCTCAGGTTTTATTTCTGCCCGGCCTGCGCGGATAGCACCTGATTATATCGAAGAAGATATGACGCTGTTGTCTGTTTTTTACTGCCCCACAAACGCAAAAGAGCCAACCTCTCGGTTGGCCCCTTCTGGCATCTTGCATGCTCAGCATCGGGCATCAGCGGTGCCCGTTAGCGCCTGTTGTTGTCAGGATAAGCGCCTCAATGCGAGTGGTCGTGCAGTTTATTTCCGACCTTATCCTTAACTTCGCTGGCTTTCTCACTCACCTTCTCAGTCAGGCTCTCTTTGTGGTCACGGTTATGTGCACCTGGTGACTGTGTGCCTGCTGCTGCGGTCGCAGGTTTTACCCCTGCGGTCGTACCCGGCAGTTCGCGCTCCAGACCACCTCGTGCATGGTCGATATCTACTTCCTGACGACGCACCGTGTCGTTAATGGTCTCGGTACGATCGCTGCCGTCGGTACGCACCACCACTTCTTCTTTCACGTGGGTCGTTTTGTTGATAACCGGCTGCTCATGGGTCTCAGCAACCTCGACAGTTTTCTCTGACCAGTCCACTTCCCCAGCCAGCGCGGGTTCATTCACCGAACGGCGGAAGATGTCAGCGTGCTGCTCATGCAGCGAGATATCTTCAGATACGGTATCGGTCACGGTATAGCGGCGAACACGGGTGGAGCCTTCGCTCACCAGACGTTTACCCACTTCCACCTGCTCTTCGGCCAGACGCAGAATGTCAGCTTCGCTCTCATCACCGGTCAGTGAGGTGCGTCGCGGTTCAACCTGTCGGTCGTTGGTCTCACCAGCAAACTGCTTGCCTGCCGTCGTCGGGTTGATGCCCGGCGCGGTGGTGCCATTCTCAACCGAGCTTTGCATACGTGACGGAACGTCCACCGAGTCATGAGAATGGAGAATGGTCATGGCGCGAGCCAGCTTCTCCTCCT
>Ga0308159_1001066_pt1 | contig 45675 bp, 48 predicted proteins | sample PhyCR1_FD_201040 | JGI IMG/M metagenome (GOLD analysis project Ga0308159, IMG submission 201040) | Phyllosphere microbial communities from UC Gill Tract Community Farm, Albany, California, United States - DLSLC.R1 | ecosystem: Host-associated > Plants > Phyllosphere > Unclassified | place: USA... | reverse complement strand
TCCCCGGGCCCCCCCCCCCCCCCCCGTTCGTCCCTCCCTCGACACCCACCACAGAAAGCGAGTCCCCCATGGACATCGGAGTCTTCATCCCGATCGGCAGCAACGGCTGGCTCATCTCCACCACCTCGCCCCAGTACAAGCCGTCGTTCGACCTCAACCTCGAGATCGTGCAGAAGGCCGAGTCGTACGGCTTCGACTTCGCCCTCTCGATGATCAAGCTGCGCGGCTTCGGCGGCCCGAGCGGCTTCTGGGACGAGAACCTCGAGTCCTTCACCCTGATGGCCGGTCTCGCTGCCCGCACCGCGCGGATCCGCCTGTTCGCGACGACCGCCGTCCTGACCATCCCGCCGGCGATCGCGGCACGCATGGCGGCGACCGTCGACTCGATCTCGCACGGCCGCTTCGGGCTCAACCTGGTCGCCGGGTGGCAGAAGGCGGAGTACGACCAGATGGGCCTCTGGCCGGGCGACGAGGTGCACTTCAAGCGCCGCTACGCCTACCAGACCGAGTACATGCAGGTGATGAAGGAGCTGTGGGAGACCGGCCGGAGCGACTTCCACGGCGAGTACTTCCAGATGGACGACTGCCGGATGCTCCCGCGGCCGACGTCGCACATCCCGATCGTCTCGGCCGGCCAGTCGTCGCAGGGCATGGCGTTCGCCGCGGAGTACTCGGACTACAACTTCTCGATGGGCGTCGGCGTGAACACCCCGACCGCCTACGCCGAGCAGAACCAGGCCCTGCTCGAGGCACGCGAGAAGACCGGCCGCGACGTCGGCTCCTACGTGCTCTTCATGGTCATCGCCGACGAGACCGACGAGGCCGCCCAGGCGAAGTGGGAGCGGTACAGCGACGGGGTCGACGTCGAGGCGATCGCCTGGATGACCGGCCAGGCACTCACCGACGCCGAGGGCGAGGAGGGCAACACGGCGAAGCGGATCTCGCTGCCCGAGGGCGCCGTGAACATGAACATGGGCACGCTCGTCGGCTCCTACGAGCACGTCGCGGCGATGCTCGACGAGGCCGCCGGGGTCGAGGGCACGAAGGGCATCATGCTGGTGTTCGACGACTTCCTGCAGGGGATGGACGACTTCGGCACCCGCATCCAGCCGCTGATGCGCACCCGCGAGGGTGTGGCGTCGGCTGCTCCGAGCGCGGTCACCGCATGAGCGCCGCAGCGAGCCGCCCGGTCATCGAGGTCGCGGTCGTCCAGGCCGGCGAGGTCCCCGCCGACCACGACGTCGCCCTCGACCAGCTCATCGCCCTGTTCGAGGAAGCCGCCGTCGGCGCCGACCTCGTCGTCTTCCCCGAGCTCTGCACCACGCCCTACTTCTGCGGTGTGGTCAACGACAGCCGGAAGTCCTGGGCACAGCCCGTCCCCGGTCCGGCGACCGCCCGCTTCGCGAGTGCGGCGAAGCGTCTGGGCACCGCCGTCGCCTTCGGTCTCTACGAGGACGCCGGTGGGGCCCAGTACAACAGCGCGGTGCTCATCGACGCCGACGGCACGCTCGTGCCGGGCACCGACGTGCACGGCGACCGTGTGGCGTCGTACCGCAAGACCTCGATCCCGACGAACGCGATCTCCGACGTCGATGAGAAGCACTACTTCGACGCCGGGTCCGGACCGGTCGTGTTCGACGCGCTCGGCACCCGCTTCGGCATGCTCATCTGCTACGACCGGAGCTTCCCGGAGTACTGGCTCGCGTCACGGGCCGCCGGCGCCGAGGTGATGCTCGTGCTCGTGTCCTCGATGGGCTTCCGCGAGACCCTGTTCACCCAGGAGCTGCAGGTCCGCGCGCTCGAGACCCAGACGTGGGTCCTCGCCCCGAACCGCGGCGGCGAAGAGACCGTCGACGGCAAGACCGTCAGCTACTTCGGTCGGTCCTCGGTCGTCTCACCACGGGGTGACCTGGTCGTCTCGGCCCCCGCCCACCAGGCGGGGCCGATCATCCGGGCCACCATCGACGTCGGCGAGGTCGCGGCAGCGCGACGGGACTTCCCGCTCGGACGTGACCGGCAGCCCGGGGTGTTCCGGTACCTCGCCGACGCCCACGCAGCGGCGGCGGTCCCCGCGTGACGGACGTCGCCGCCCTGGTCCGCGGCACCATCGCACCGCAGCTCGACCGCGCGCTGGCCGCGAGCCGCGCGAACCCGTTGCCCGCCGCCCCGTCGGCGCTGCCCGCGGAACCGGCCCACAGCGCGCAGCTGTTCGGCCGGCTCCTCGACGCAGCGGTCGACGGGGCCCCGGCGCCGACCGCTGCCGGTCCGGACGACGACCTGGCGGCGTCCCGGGCAGCCGCCGACCCCGCCGCCGCCTCGGTCGTCGAACTCCTCGCCGCGTACCGGTCCGGCACCACGACCCCGTCCGAGGTCCTGGCCGCACTCGCCCCGCACTGGACGAGCGACGACGTCTGGTCCGACGCCGTCCTGCGCCTGGTGCACGGGGCCGAGGAAGCCGCCGCCGAGTCCACCCGCCGCTGGGCGGACGACGACGCCCGGCCGCTCGAGGGGATCCCGTTCGCCGTGAAGGACATCATCGACGTCGCGGGGACGATCGTCACGAGTGGCTCGCTCCAGACCGGTGACCGCGTGGCCCCGGCCGACGCCACCGTCGTGGCCCGGCTCCGCGCCGCCGGCGCGATCCCGGTGTTCACCGCGGCCACCACCGAGTTCGCCTGCGGCGGGCCGCACAACGCCCGGTACGGCGCCGTGCGGAACCCCTGGGACCCCGAGCGCTGGACGGGTGGCTCCTCGACCGGGTCGGGTTCGGCGCTCGCCGCCCGGATCGTCCCGCTCGCGCTCGGGTCCGACACCGGCGGGTCGATCCGCGTGCCGTCCGCCCTCTGCGGGACCACCGGGATCAAGCCGACGTACGGGCTCGTGCCGCGCACCGGGGTCGCGAGCCTGTCGTGGACCCTCGACCACGTCGGACCGATGGCACGCTCCGCGGAGGACCTCGCGCTCGTCCTGCGGGTCATCGCAGGCTCCGACGGCCAGGACCCGACGACGTTCCCCACCGTCCCGCTCATCGAGGCCGCGCCGGAACGGGTCGAGGGGCTCCGGATCGGGGTCCCGCTCGGCTGGTTCACCGAACGCGTCGACCGTGCGGTGCTCGAAGCACACGCCGCGGCGGTCGAGCGGTTCCGCGAGCTCGGTGCGACGCTCGTGCCGATCGAGTTCGACGACCTGGAGTCGATCGACTCGGAGTGCTGGACGGTGTTCTACGGTGAGCTCGCCGCGAACCAGGAGGCCAACGCCGGCACGGCCGACCTGTTCGACGCCGGGACCCGCGCCCGGTTCGACGTGTCGTTCCTGCCGACCGCTGCCGACTACCTCCGGGCACTCCGCCGTCGCCCGCTCGTGCAGGCCGCGATGGTCACCCGGATGGACGAGGCCGGCGTCGACGTGGTGCTCACCCCCGGCATCGGCGCCACCGCCCCGCGACTCGACGACCTGACGATGTCGGTCGACGGCGAGCGCTTCAACCTGCACGACGTCATCCCCCGGAACACCCGGCTGTTCGACTACGTGGGGTTCCCCGCGCTCATGATGCCGGCGGGCACCGCGCCGGACGGTCTGCCCGTCGGCGTGCAGCTCGTCGCGCGGCCGTGGGACGACCGCCTCGTGCTGTCCGCAGCGGCCGCCTTCCAGCGGACCACGACGCACCACCGCACGGTGCCGTCGTCGTCCGCCGTGCGAGGGCCGAGCGATCGGTAGCCGCCCCGTCGACGAGGGCGCCGCCCGGCGACGCGCCTGGCAGGTGCTCTGCGCGTCGAGCCTCAGCGTCGTCCTCGTCTTCATCTCCTCGAGCGCACTCCTCATCGCGCTCCCCGACGTCAGCCGCGACCTCGACGCCAGCGCCGTGCAGTCCAGCTGGGTGCTCCTCAGCTACATGCTCACCACGACCACCCTCATCCTGGTCTTCGGGCGCATCGCCGACCTGGTCGGTCGTCGCCGCCTCTACATCGCCGGGATCCTCGTCTTCCTGCTCGCCTCACTCGCGTGTGGGTTCGCCCCGGACGCGGCGGTGCTGCTCGGCGCCCGACTCGTGCAGGGCGTGGGCGCGGCGGCGATCGTCACCAACACGACCGCGCTGCTCACCGACGTCTTCCCGGAGTCGATCCTGTCGCTCGGCCTCGGTCTGAACGCCACCGTCGCCGCGGTGGGGCAGGTCATCGGTCCGGTCGTGGGCGGGCTGGTCGCCGAGTCGTTCGGGTGGCGCTGGATCTTCCTCGCCGGCGTGCCGATCTCACTGGCCGGACTCATCTGGTCGCTCCGGCTGATCCCGCACAGCACGCGTCCCCGTTCCGGCGAGCGCCTCGACGTGCCCGGGTCGGTCCTGTCCGTCGCCGCCGTCGGACTGCTCGTCGGTGCGGTCTCGACCGGCGGCTCGGTCGGTTGGTCGGCCGTCCCCGTCGTCGCGATGACCGCCGGCGCGGTCGTGCTCGGCGGTGTGTTCGTGTGGACCCAACGCCGGGTCACGCACCCCCTGGTCGACCCGGCGATCTTCCGCGACCGCACCACCATCACCCTGTTCTCCGCCGCCGGGCTGTGCGCCCTGTCCAGCTACGCACTGGTCCTGCTGGCTTCCCTGTCGTTCCAGGCGGTCGACGGCAAGGACGCCGTCGACGCCGCCCTCTGGGTGCTGCCCACGCCGATCGGCACGACGGTCGCGGCGGTGAGCGCCGGGTTCCTCGCCCGCCGGGTCGCCGCGCGGACGCTGTCGACCATCGGCATGCTCCTCATCGCGCTCGGCGCCGCGGTGCTCGCGGTGTCCCTCGCCGACGGCGACGCCTACGCCGTCACCGCCACCGGCCTCGGCGCCGTCGGGGTCGGCACGGGCGTGTTCATGACGCCGAGCACGTCGGCACTGATGACCCGCGTCCCGGAGCACCGCCGCGGCATCGCGAACGCGATCCGTTCGGCCCTGCAGAACGCCGGTTTCCTGTTCTCGACGGCGCTCGGCCTCGCGATCGCGACGGGCGGCCTGTCCGCGGCCCAGGCGGCTGCGGCCTACGACGGCAGCCTGTTGAGCCTGCCGTCCGGCGACGTCCAGGTGTTCGTCGACGGCGTCCGCGCCGCGGCGCTGACGTTCGCCGGCTGCGCGGCCCTGGGGGCGCTCATCGTCGCGTTCGGGCCGTTCGGGCCTCCCGACCGGGAGGCGCCACTCCGGCCCGACAGGTCGGGGCCGATCCCCGAGCCGGGGGCGTCCACGTGACCGTCCCCACCCTGGCAACGACCACCCACGACGGAAGCAGGACGCCATGACCGACGACCACCAGGACTACGCGGCAGCCGGCTTCACCGGCACACTCCGCCCAGGACGACGCGCTGCGCTCGTCGTGGTCGATCCGGTCCGCGCCTACGTCGACCCCGGCTGCGGTCTCTACGCCGGCGTCGAGGAACCCGTCGAGCGGATGCGGGAGCTCACCACCGCTGCCCGCGCCGCCGGGGTGCACATGGCGATCACGACGATGGCGCTCTCCGCCGACGGGTCCAACGCCGGCGTGTTCTTCCGCAAGGTGCCGGCACTCGCCGCGTACCTGCCCGGCGCGTCCACCGGAGCGTTCATCGACGGGCTCGAACCCCTCGACGGCGACACCGTGGTCCCCAAGCAGTACCCGAGCGCGTTCTTCGGCACGTCGCTGGCCGCCGACCTCGTCGCCCGCGGCGTCGACACGCTCTTCATCGCGGGGCTGTCGACGAGCGGGTGCATCCGCGCGACGGCCACGGACGCCATGCAGCACGGGTTCGTCCCGATCGTCGTGCGCGAAGCCGTCGGCGACCGGTTGCCGAGCGTGCACGAGGCCAACCTGTTCGACATCGCCGCCAAGATCGGCGAGGTCTGGCCCATGGACCAGGTCCTCGAGCACTGGGACGCGGCATGAGCACCACGACGCGCATCGAGGCGCCGGTCCGGGGCCGGCCGCGGAGCGCTGCCGTCGGCGAGTCCGTGTACACCGCGTGTGTCGAGATCCTGGCCGAGGGCGACCCTCGCGCGTTCACGATCCGGGCCGTCGCCGACGCGGCCGGCGTGGGTGCGGCGACGATCTACCGGCGGTGGTCGAGCAAGGAGGTCCTGCTCACCGAGACCGTGATCCGGTTGATGGAGGAGCACATCCCGACGGTGCAGGACGCCCCGATCGCCGAGGGCGTCCTCGGGCTCACCCGGGGATGGGTGCACGCCCTCGTCGCGACGCCGGTCGGTCGGGCGCTCCCGCTCATCGTGGAGACCGCGTCGCACGAGCCGCGGGTCGCCGAGGCCGTCGCCGAGTGGCACCTGGACCGGCGGCTGCGGGTGAACGCGATGCTGCAGCGGGCGATGGACGCGGGCGACCTGCGACCGGACGTCGACCTCGGCATCGCCGTGGACCTGCTCGGCGGGCCGACGTTCTACCGACGCGTGTTCGTCTCGCTCGACATCCAGGCGCCCGACTACCCGGTGCGGCTGGCCCGGGAGTTCCTGCGGTGGGCCGGTTGGACCGGCGACCTGTCGACGGTGGGGGTGACCTCGTGACCGGGACCGTGCCGGAGGGGTTCGCCCCGTCCGCTGCCTGGACCGACATGGGGGTCGGGGCGACACCGTCGACGCCGGGGCACTGGATCGGGTTCAACCGACGATCCGACGCGGCCCGCCAGGTGTCCGACCTGATCCGGGCCGACATCGTCGCGGGGCGGTTCACCGGGCCGCTGCCGTACGAGTGGGAGCTGCTCGACCTGTACGGCACGACGCGGAACGTCCTGCGAGCTGCCCTCGCGTTGCTCAAGGAACAGCGGCTGCTCACCCGTGCGCCGCGATCGGGCACGTTCGGTGTGCGGCCCGTCGCTTCGGTGAGCCTGGCACGCACGTCCGACGAGGTCACGATCTACGGCGAGACGGCCGGGGGCAGCGTGTTCGAGTCGCCCCGGCTCAGCATCGTGCACCTGTGCGTGCAGCAGGTGACCGCGCCCGAGACCGTCCGGCGCAACCTGGAGATGACCGGCAGCAGCGCGTTCTTCGTCGAGAGCCTCATCTCGTTCGACGGCGAACCGAGCCGGGTCCGGACGAGCTGGGTCCCGCACGAGCGCTTCCCCGACCTGGTCGCGGAACCGCTGACCGAGTACGTGCCGGATGTACTCGTCAGGAAGGCCGGCGCACGGCCGGAGGCACGACGGTTGCTCCTGAGCACCGTGAACGCCGACCAGTGGACGGCCGACCTGCTCGACATCGATCCCGGCCAGGCGATCTTCCACATCGAACGGTTGATGTGCCTGGCCGATGGGACACCCGTCGAGTACGGGTTCTCGCGGTACCGCGGCGACCGGGCGGTGATCGACTCCCGGATCACGTGAGGCACGAGCGGTGATCGTCAGTCGGTGCGCACCGAGAAGACGTCGCCCGGCTGGCAGCCGAGTACCTCGCACAGTCGGGTGAGGGTGGAGAACCGGATCGCGCGGGCCCGGTTGTTCTTGAGCACCGAGAGGTTGACGACGGTCACTCCGACGCGGTCGGCGAGCTCGGTCAGGGTCATCCCGCGCTCGGCCAGCAGGTCGTCGAGGTGGCAGACGACCGCGTGGCCGTCCTCCTGTTCCGGGGGCATCAGACCAGCCCGGCCTGGTCCCGCACCATCCGCTGCGAGGCGGTGAGCGCGAACCGGAAGCAGACGACGACGAGCAGGCCGAGGTACACGGGCAGGAACTGGTGGTCCACCACGGGCGTGGGCAGGTACCCGTCCCATCCGAGCCCGGACACGACCCAGTTCCACCCCATCCGGCGGACGAACGACGGCAGGAACCCGGCGGCCAGCACCGCGCCGCCGAGCCAGTCGAGGATCCGGGTGGTCGAGCGGTCGAAGAGCCCGCCGCGTGAGATCTTCCAGGCCACCGCCGCGACCAGGGCGATGAGGGCGCTGACGAGCAGGGCCTCCAGGGCGTCGCCGACGCGGATGTACCCGATCGCACCACCCGGCACGTCGGCGATCGGTGCCCGGAGCACGAGCTGGTCGGACGTCACCGTCGCGCCACCCGGAGGCTGTGGGACGGCACTGGTCTCGCGGATCCGGATCGGCACCGCCACCGTGCCCGAGGTGATCGAGTGGACGAGCTGTTCGACGTACCGCCAGACGACGAACACGATGCCGATCGCACACGAAACGACGTAGGCCAGGTAGGAGTTCCGCCCGCGGGGCGGTTCGTAGACGGGCGTGGTCATGGCTGCTTCCCCTGTCGATCATCGATACCATCGAATTTCGATGCAACGATAAACGATAGGTCCGATGCGGGCAACCCCTACAGCAGACCGAAGGCCGCCTGCATGCCCAGGCTCGTCCCCGCCACCAGGACCCAGAGCGCGATGCCGAGCAGCATCGGCCGGAACCCGGCTCGGCGGAGCGCGGCGAAGTCCGTCGAGCAGCCGATCGCGGCGAGCGCCACCGTGATGAGGAACGAGGCGGCCGTCGCGAACCCCGGCGCCACGGACGCGGGCAGGACGCCGACCGTCCGGAGCAGCACCACCACGAGGAACCCGATCAGGAACCACGGCACCAACCGGAACACACGGAACCCGCGACCCGGCCCCGAGGCGGGGGCGAGCTGCTCGCGGGAGGCGCGGCGGGCCTCCAGTCCGGCCAGCCCGATGACGATCGGGATGATCATCAGGGTGCGCACCAGCTTCACGACGACCGCGGTGTCGGTCGCCTGGCGGCCGTAGACGGACGCGGTGGCGACGACGGACGACGTGTCGTTCACGGCGGTGCCCGCGAAGACGCCGAAGGCGTGCTGGCTGAGGCCCAGGGCGTGCCCGAGCAGCGGGAAGGCGAAGACGGCCGCGATGTTGCAGAGGAAGATCGTCGACATCGCGTAGGCGACGTCCGCACTGACCGCACCGATGACGGGTGTCACGGCGGCGATCGCCGAGGCGCCGCAGATGCCGGTCCCGACGCCGATCAGGGTGCGGAGTGCGCCCGAGACCCGGAGCAGTCTGCCGATCCCCCACGCGGCCACCAGGCAGACGACGAGCGTCGCGAGCATCACCGGCAGGGTCTCACCGCCGATGCGCAGGACCTCACCGATGGACAGCTGCGCGCCGAGCAGGACCACGGCGAACTGCAGGACCCGGCTGGACGAGAACTTCACGCCGGGAGCCAGCGCGACGAGTGTGCCACCGGTGCGGCGTCGGACGAGCCACCCCACGACGGCACCGATCAGGACGGCGGGGACGGGGCCGCCGACGACCGGGACGACCCGGCCGACGAGGGTGGCGACGATGCCGATCGCCACGGCGAGGGCGACACCGGGGGCGGCGGCACGGACGGACTGCATGGGAACAGCATGTCGCGCTCGCGGACGATCGGTGGCCGCGACGGGCAGGATGGCACGGTGGAGTACTCCGGGGAACGGTGGGTGCAACGGCTGCGCGACGGGGAGATGCCGAAGCGGGGGCCGGTGCTGCTCGCGGCGGTCGTCACCACGGCGGTGGGGCTCGCCGCGCTCGTCGCCGAGTTCGCGTTCCCGGACTTCCTGCGCGGCATCGACAGCGCCCGGACACAGGGGTCGTTCGTGCTGTGGCCGATCGTGGTCGCCGGGATCGGGGTGCTGCTGGCCGTGTCGGCGCTGTCCGCTGGGCGAGGCGACCGCCGGACGCTCGCGCGCATCGGAGCGGGCCGGGCACCCCGGTTCCACCTGCCCGTGCTGACGTCCGGCCTGCGCACCTCCGACGACTTCCCGAAGCCCCGCCCCGAGGTCTGGACCGTCGACGAGTTCGGCCTGCACGCGTGGGCACCGTCACGGGACGCGCCGGTGTTCGACCTGCCGTGGGCGCGCATCCGACGGTTCTCCGTCGCGACGAGGGAGTCCCGCGGCCAGCGTGCCGACTTCGGCGTCTGGATCACCACGACCGACGGTGACGACGTGGTCGTGCAGCCGCGGTCTGCCCTCGGACGTGGGTTCGAGGCCGGACCGGACAAGCTCGACACCCTCGTACGGGTCCTCCGCACGCTGCAGCGGGAGCTCGGCGTGGGTTCCGCGCCGGCCGACCGTCACTGAGCGGGCGGGGTGTCTCCCGTCATCTCGACGCGGCCAGTCTCGTCGTTCCAGGTGAAGGTGGCCGTGGTGCGGCCGGAGGGCGCTGCGTTCGGCTCGCCGGCCTTGGCGAACCGGTAGGTCACCGTGACGGCCGAGTCGCTCTGTCGTTCGACGGTCGGCTCGAAGGCGTACTGCTGGGCAGTGGCCGTGCCGAGGTACCGGCCTTCGTGGAACAGCAGGATCGCGTACGGGGATCCTGCCGTCCCGAACTCGGGTGCGACCACGGACCAGGACAACGGCGCACAGGCGTCGTAGCCGGAGTAGTCGGCGTTCGCGGCGTCCCACTTCGCATCCTCGAGTCCGGCGGGCAGCGGCAGGGCCGCGATGCCATCGGCCGCAGCCTCGGCACCGCTCGACGGGCCACACGTCGGGGTGGGGGTGGGCGTCGGCGTCGGCGTCGGGGTCGACGCGCTCGCGGCGTCGGAGGGCGGGGCAGTGACGGTCTCGGTCACGGTCGGGGTCGCCGCACCGCCGTCCGCTCCGTCATCGCCGGAACACCCCGTCAGCAGCGCTGCCAGGGTCGCAGTGGTCAGGATCAGGGCGGCTCTCGTCAGGCGCATGCCTCCACGCTGCCTGCCCGGCCGAGCGGTCGCCCGCATCGTTACCGGGCCGTGTCCCTCGCGACGCTCCGAAAGCATGCCGGTTCGAGCGCCGCGAGCCCGGCTCCCGCCCGCGGCCTGCGACACTGCTCGCATGCGGGGGATGCACCAGGACACGATCGAGGTCGCGGACGACCGGATCGACGGACCGCACGGACCGGTCCCCGTCCGGCGGTACCGACCGCTGGACCGGAGCGCCGGCACGGGCGCCCCGACCCTGGTCTGGGTGCACGGCGGCGGGTTCTTCCGGGGCGACCTCGACCTGCCGGAGTCCGACGCCGTCGCACGGGCACTCGCCGAGCGCGGGCTGCCGGTCGTGACCGTCGACTACCGCCTCGGACCACTGCCGGGGCTGCCGTGGCTCGGCCGGGGTGGACCACGAGGGCGACGACGGGCACCGCACGCGCGGGACGAGATCGTCGCCGTGCTCCGCCATCTGCACCACGAGACGCCGTCCGCCGGCCTGCTGCTCGGTGGGGCGAGCGCCGGTGCGTGCCTGGCGGCCTCCGCGGTCGCGACCGCCCCGCCGCTGGTCGGCCTCGTGCTGACCTACGGGTTCTTCCACGCCCGACTCCCGCGTGACCCGGCGGTGCGGCGACTTGTCCGAGGGCACCGGCGGCTCACGCACGCGCCGCTGCTGCTCGACCTGAGCAACCGGGCGTACGCGGGCGGCTGCCCCACTGCGGTCTACCCGGCGCCCGACGACCTCGGCGGGTTCCCCCGCACCCTGCTGATCGACGCCGAGCGGGACGTGATGCGCGCCTCGGGCGAGCGCTTCGCGGACGAGCTCGCGGACGCGGGCATCGAGGTCGAACGACACGTCCTGCCGGACAGCCGTCACGCATTCCTCAACCGACCCGGCACGCGGGACTTCGACGACACGATCGAACGCATCGTGGACTGGGCCGACCGGAACCCCATCCGCTGAACGCTCATCCATCTGCGAACGGCGGACATCCGGGGACGGCACGCCCGCGGCGGACGTACTCTGGAAACGGAAGCAACGGCGGTTCCGAATCCCCTTCGCCACGCTCCCTGCCGTGGCGTCTCACCACCGTGACGAAGAGTTCCATCGTGACCGAACACCTCATCGAGTACGTCGCCCGCGACCGCACGGGCATCACCGCCGTCGTGACACCGACCGGTGTCATCGACGTGGACACCGTGATCCAGCACATCCGCGCAGGCCACGCGGGCTACTACGTGGCTGCCGACTCGTGGAAGCGCACGCCGGTCCGGAGCATGTCCTTCATCGGCGGGACCTACCTGTTCGCGAACTGGGACGGGTCGAAGCGGAACATGCTGCACGACCTGGCGTTCCGCTCGCCGACCCGCTCGATCGAGACACCCCACGAGCCGGAGTCGCGGTTCTCACGGTTCCTCGACGCGCTGTTCGGCAGGCGCTCACCGCAGCTCTGACCCCCGGCAACCCGCCCGTGACACCATGGCAGGGCCACGAGAGGCGCCAGCAGAAGGGGGAGGACATGCTCGCACGAGAGGTGGCGGACAAGCGGTTCCGGCCGACGAAGTTCCGCGAGGGGTACGACCAGAGCGAGGTCGACGCGTTCCTCGACCGGATCCAGACCACCCTGGCCGGGTACGAGCAGCGACGCCCGGTCGACCCGCTCACAGCGGAGCAGGTCGCAGCGGTCCGGTTCCAGCCGACGAAGTTCCGCGAGGGGTACGACCAGGGGCAGGTCGACGACTTCCTCGACGAGGTCGTCGTCGCACTGCGTCAGCACGGCGCCCGCTGAAGCGGCCACGTGCGGTGCAGGTGACCGCCTGGAGGCGCGGCGTGCGTCGCGGACGCGGGTCGCGCCTCCAGGCGGTCGCGTCGGTCAGCGGACCGACTTGATGGGCAGGATCACGAGGGCACCGAGGATGACGGCGACGCCGGCACCCCAGAGCATGAGCGTGTAGTTCTGGCCGCCACCGATGCCGAGCAGGAACAGACCGACGGCGGGGGCGAGCGACTGCGGCAGGGCGTTCGCGATGTTGATGACGCCGAGGTCCTTGCCGGGGCGCTCCGGGTCGGGCAGCACGTCGACGACCAGGGCGGTGTCGATGGCGGCGTAGATGCCGAAGGCGAAACCGAGCACGATCTCGGCGAAGTAGAACCCGCCGACACTGTCGACGTGGGCCAGGATCACCAGGCCGACGGCGGTCATGGCCGTCGAACCCCAGACGAAGACCTTGCGACGCTGGATCCGGTCGGACACCCAGCCGGAGACGGCCGCACTGACGAGCAGGGCGATCGTGTACAGCAGCACGCCGAACGCGACGACCCCGACCGCTTCGCCCTGCGGGAGCCCGATGCGGTCCTGCATGTAGAGGAGTCGGTACGTCGTGAACATGAACGTGCCGAAGGTGATGAGGAACCGGCCCCACCAGGCGAGCCCGAAGTCGCGGTGCTTGATCGGGTTCGTCCAGAACGAGCTGATCAGGTTGATCCAGCTGAAGGGCTTGACCGGCGTCGTCGGCAGGTCGTCACGGGCGACGAACGAGTACACGAGGACCGCGACGATCGCCAGGACGCCCGGTGCGATGAACAGGACCGGCAGGTTGCCGACCAGGTACACGGCCAGGTAGAGCCCGGCCAGGATCGCGATGTTCTGCGCCAGGGCGATGACGCTCGAGGCCTTGCCGCGCTGGAACTCCGGCACGTTGTCGGCGAAGCTCGCCGTCAGCGTGGACAGGACGGCGTTGGCGGAGACCTGCGCCAGCACCCAGGCCAGGGTGAGCTGCAGCACGTCGGGCGAGAACGCGAGCCAGGCGAGGGAACCGACGAAGACGACGACACCGCCGACCATCCAGGGGCGGCGACGGCCCCACCGCGTGCGGGTGCGGTCGGAGAGCGCGCCGAACAGGGGGTTGGCGAACAGGGCGCCGAGCGCTCCGAACGGCAGGACCGAACCGACGACGGTCTCGGGGCTCGTCGGGTTCAGCTCCGTCGCCTTGATCGACATGCTCACGAAGACCGGGGTGAGCAGGGCGACGAACAGGCCGAACTGGGCGAAGCTGAGGCCCCAGAGGTACCCCCGGCCCACCCGGACGGTGCTGACGGACTGCGTGATGCCCTCGACCGAGAACGCTCGGGACGCCGCGGCGTCCGTGGCGGTGGCTCCGGCGGCTGCGGTGACCGCTGGGGACGCGGTCCCGGCGATGCCCCGCGTGGGTTCTTCCTTCGACGTCGGTGTCGACATGACTCCTCCTCGAGTCACAGGGGGCTTCGGTGCCCGCTGAATCCCTAGTGCTGCTAGGTGATCGGGACTGTAGCACCGGAAACCTCGTGCCGGAAGGTTTTGCGCTGTTTGTTTCGTCGGGTGCGGACGAGTGCGTGCGGACGCGTGCGGACGCGTGCGGATGCGGACGGATGCGTGCGGATGCGTGCGGATGCGTGCGGATGCGTGCGGACGAGTGCGTGCCGACGCAGAACGACACCGCCGTTGTCGGGGGACAACGACGGTGTCGTTCTGCATCGACCCGCAGGCCGGAAAGGAGCCGCTAGTGCTCGCCGTCCTCTTCCGGGTTGAAGTGCGAGTCGTCACCCGTGTGACCCGCGGCGAGGCCGTCGGGGTTGTTCGGGATGGTGTTGTCGTCGCCGAGGCCGCCCGGCTTCTCGGTGCCCTCCGAGTCGTTCTTCGGGGCGTCGTGCGTGTTGTCACTGTCGGTCATGAGCTGCTCCAGTGCAGAGATCGATCCGGCAGCACTGCCGCCGGTGGTACTGAGGACTCGGACAGTACGTGGCGCACCTCGGAAACCGCCGTCCGACCGGGGGAAGCGGATGACAGGGACCGGGGTGATCGGTAGATTGTTCAACAACCCGCGACGACAGGGAGCACCCGTGACGACGATCGACCTGAACAGCGACCTGGGCGAGGGCTTCGGCGCCTGGGCCATGGGCGACGACGCCGCGATGCTCGACGTCGTCTCGAGCGCCAACGTCGCCTGCGGGTTCCACGCCGGCGACCCGACGATCATGCTCGCCACCGCCCGCGCCGCCGCCGAGCGTGGTGTGGCGATCGGCGCGCACGTGGCCTACCGCGACCTGATCGGCTTCGGCCGCCGACCCGTGCACGTCACCCCCGACGAGCTGTACGCCGACGTCGTGCACCAGCTCGGCGCGATGGCCGCCACCGCGCACGTCGCGGGCACTGCCGTCACCTACGTCAAGCCGCACGGCGCCCTGTACAACACGGCCTGCGCCGATCCGGTGCAGGCCGAGGCCGTCGTCCGGGCCGTGGCCGACGTCGACCCGTCGCTCGCCGTGCTCGCGCTGCCCGGGTCGGAACTGCTGCTGGCAGCCGAGCGGCACGGGCTCCGCGCGGTGAGCGAGTCCTTCGCCGACCGCGCTTACGAACCCGACGGCTCGCTGGTGTCGCGGAAGCAGCCGGGGTCGGTGCTGCACGACCCGGACGAGGTCGCAGCCCGGGTGCTCCGCATGGTCACCGACGGGGTCGCGACCGCCGTCGACGGGTCCGAGATCGCCGTGCGTGCCGACTCGGTCTGCGTGCACGGCGACTCCCCCGACGCGGTGGCGATGGCTCGCGCCATCCGAGCGCTGCTGACCGAGCACGGCGTGACGATCGCGCCCTTCGCGCCGTGACTGGTCCGGAGGTCCGCTCCGCTGGCGGCACCGCACTCCTCGCCACGTTCGGGTCCCTCGCCGACGTCGTCGCCTTCCGCGCCGGGCTCGCACAGGCCACCCTGCCGGGGCTGACCGAGGTCGTCTCCGGTGCCCGGACACTGCTGCTCCGGTTCGACCCGACGACGACGGACGCCGGGCGACTCCGCTCCGAGCTCGCGCAGGTCAGCCCGGTCAGCCCGGTCAGCGCCACGCGCGAAGCGCACGACACCGAGCCGCTCGTCATCCCCGTCACCTACGACGGCGAGGACCTCGACACCGTCACCGAGCCGACCGGCATGCGGCGGGACGAGCTCGTGGCGTGGCACACCGGGCAGCTCTGGACGAGCGCGTTCTGCGGCTTCGCCCCCGGCTTCAGCTACCTCACCGGCAGCGATCGACCGCTCGACCTGCCCCGCCGCAGCACCGCCCGCACGGCCGTCCCGAGCGGGGCCGTGGCGTTGGCCGGCGAGTTCAGCGCCGTCTACCCGCGGACATCGCCCGGCGGCTGGCAGCTCATCGGCCGCACCGAGGTCCCGATGTGGTCCCTCGAGCGCACGCCTCCGGCGCTCGCGCCCGCCGGCACACTCGTCCGCTTCGTCGTGGCGGGTGCGGCATGACCGCGCTGACCGTCGTGCAGGTCGGCTACGGCGCGACCACGCAGGACCTCGGGCGCCCGGGCTTCAGCGACATGGGCCTCGGCGCGGCCGGAGCCGCCGACCGTGGCTCCGCGGCACTCGCCAACCGGCTGGTCGGCAACCGTCCCGACGCGGCCGTCCTGGAGGCCCTGCTCGGCTCCGTCACGCTCCGTGCCGACGCGTACGTGGTCGCGGCCACCACCGGCGCGGCCTGCCCCGTCGAGGTCGAGCGGGCGGACGGATCGGTCCGCGGTGCCGCCTCGCACGAGGTGCTGCTCCTGGCCCCGGGCGACACGCTCCGGATCGGCACCGCGACCGTGGGCCTGCGCACCTACGTCGCGGTCCTCGGGGGCTTCGCGGTCGACCCGGTGCTCGGCAGCCGCTCGTGGGACTCCCTCGCGCGCCTCGGACCGCCGCCGCTGTCGGCCGGTGACGTCCTGCCCGTCGGTGATGCCCGGGTGTCGTGGCCGATCGTCGACGCGGTGCCGCAGCCCGAGCCGCGGTGGCCCGACGAGTCGGTCGTGCTCGACGTGGTGCCCGGACCGCGCGACGACTGGTTCACCCCGGAATGGCGCACGACCCTGACCGGCCAGGACTTCTCCGTCAGTGCGGACAGCGACCGCGTGGGGGTCCGCACCACGGCCGAGACGCCGCTCGCCCGCTCCGTGGCACGCGAGCTGCCGAGCGAGGGCGTCGAGACCGGGTCACTGCAGGTGCCACCCGAGGGCTTCCCCGTGCTGTTCCTCGCCGACCACCCGGTGACCGGCGGCTACCCGGTCGTCGCGGTCCTGACACCGTCGTCGATCGACCTCGCTGCGCAGCTCCGTCCGGGCGATCCGCTCCGGTTCCGCATCCTCGGCTGACCGACCCGGAACAAGCGCAGGGGGTCAGGGGTTGGCTTGGACACCGCTGACGAAAGGTTCCCCATGTCGATGACCGTCCTGCTCGAGGTCCAGTTCCAGAGCGACGCCCCCGAAGACGCACTCCAGGGTGCGATCCGCGAGACGCTCGAACAGACCGCGTCGTTCCACGGCCTGGAGTCGCTCGAGGTCCTGGTCGACGACGAGGACCCGGCACGCATGGTCGTCGTCGAGTCGTGGACGACCCCCGAGGACCACGACACCTACGTGGCCTGGCGCGCGACGCCGGAGGGTGCTCCGGCGATGGCACCGTTCCTCGCCGCGACTCCGGTCACCCGCACCTTCGCGCGGACCCTCCCGCTCGACTGAGCGGACGCCGACACCGAAGCTGACGTCAGCGCCGGTGCCGCGGCGCGACGACGGCGCGATCGCTCAGATCGCGGCGTCGTCGGTGTCGAGCGGCACCGGTCGGTCGTCGTCGGGGAGCAGTTCGTCGTCCGCGTCGTCGACCACCGGCAGGTCGTCGGGGTCGAGCACGGTCGGCTCCGGCTCGTAGTCGGTCTCCTGGGCCTCGCGGAAGTCGTCGAGGGTCTCGTCGTCCTTCGGATCGCTCATGGCCCCGAAGGTACCTCCGGATCCTCGACGTGTCCGCAGACGATCAGCGCTCCCGAAGACGGTCAGCGAGCGGCGTGCTCCCGGGCCTCCATGGCGTCCCAGGCGAAGCTCGCCAGCCAGTGGGTGGAGTAGTACTCCTCGCCCACGCTCGCCGCGAGCCCCGAGGCCAGCAGCCGGTCGGCCGCGTCGTCGAGCAGGTCGGCGATGCCGGTGCCGGAGTCGTCCGGACCGCCGGCGCGGAGTGCGTCCGCGATGCGCCGGGCCGATCCCGCCCTCGACAGGTCGAGCCCGAACAGGTGCACCTGCTGCGGGTCGTTCTCGTCACGGACCACCGTCGACCGCAGGATCGCGTCACCCGGCTGCACCTCGGCGAAGAAGCCGCGCGCCCACGTGGCGAACTCCGGGGCGGGCAGCACCGCACGCATCAGGTCGGCTTCGGCCAGGCCCGCGGACAGGAAGTCGTGCCCGCTCCGCTCCCAGGCGAACGGCCACCCGGCGTCCGCGCCGAACCAGTCCTTCGCAGCGCCCTCGACCGCAGCCGCCAGCGCCGGACGGTCGAGCGACCGGGCGGCCTCGAGCACGAGCAGCAGTCCGAACGCCGAGTTCGAGTGCACGCCGTGCCGGACGGGGTGCGCGGCGCCGTCGATCCACCGGACGACCAGGTCTTCGAGGACGTCGACGACGGGTGCGAACCCCGGTGCGAGTGCCCGGACGGCGGGCGCCTCGGATGCCGAGACCTCTGCGGCGAGTCGGGCGAGCCAGGCCCAGCCGTAGGGGCGCTCGTAGTGCGGTGTCTCACGCAGGTAGGCGGCCTCGGTCGCGAGGTGATCCGTCGTGAGGTGCGCCTGCAGGATCGAGGTGAGCCGGGCCTCCAGGTCGGTGGGCAGGCCGTGCGCGACCAGGCGCGCCGCGAGCCAGTGCATGTGCACCGACGAGTGCCAGTCGTACGACGTGGCGAAGGCGGGGTGGAGCTCGACGGGCAGGGCCCGGTCGTCCGGTCCGGACGTCGCGTGGTGCGCGGCGTACGGGTACTCGCGGGTCGTGTTGTCCGCGGCGACGGCCGCGAAGCGGTCGGCCCAGGCAGCCCGGGTCAGGTCGATCGGGGCGGCATCAGAATGCGACAAGGTACATGACTCCCATGTTGACGACGAGCAGGATGGCGGCGGTGGGGATCTGCGCCTTGATCGGGCCGTACTTGTCCCGCATCTCGAGCAGGGCGGCCGGCACCAGGTTGAAGTTCGCGGCCATCGGGGTGACGAGCGTGCCGCAGAAGCCGGCGAGCATGCCGATCGCGAAGATCGCGGCGGGGTTGCCGTCGAAGCCCTGGACCAGGACGGGCCAGCCGATCGCGGCCGTCATGATCGGGAACGCGGCGAACGCGTTGCCCATGATGATCGTGAACAGGGCCATGCCGAGGCAGTAGATGACCACGGCGGCGAGCAGCGAGCCGTCGGGCAGGACCGACTTGATGATGGTGCCGACGGCGTCGCCGACCCCCGCCTGGGTGAAGACGATGCCGAGCGTCGAGAGCATCTGCGGCAGCAGCGCTGCCCAGCCGATCGCCTGCAGCAGGCGACCGCCCTCGCGGATCGGGGTGGCGATCTTCGGCGGGCGCAGGACGAACACGGCCACGACCACGGCGAGCACCGAACCGATGCCCAGGCCGGTCAGGGTCGCACTGCCCTCGGCGAGGAGCGGTTCACCGCCGAACGAGACGAGCGGGCCGAGCGTCGCGACCAGCACGGCGACCACCGGCACCACGAGGGCCGGGATGAAGAGCCGGTTGCCGTACTTCGTCGCGAACGCGGCGCGCTCGTCCGGGCTGGTGGTGGCGAGCACACTCGTGCTGCCGCTGCTGGCGTCCGTGATCTCCTGCGTCACGCCGGTGGGTTCGGCGGGGCCGGTCTCGGCACCCGTGCCGGCGCCGGGGATGCTCGCGACCCGGGTGCGGCTCGTCGTCCCGGTGAAGCCGAGTCCAGCGAGCGCGACCATCACGAGGACGGCGATCCCGAGCGTCCAGGCCGGCACGGTGCCGGCGGCGACGAAGGTGCCGGTGAAGAACGACAGGCCGAGGATGCCCCAGAACGCCGCGTTGCCCAGGCGCTTCGCGTGCGCGGTGTCGGTGACGATCAGGACGGCGACGGCGATGAAGAACGCGCCGATGAGCCAGTAGAGCCATTCGCTGGTGATCACGCTGCTGCCCCCAGGGTCGGGGCATCGGCACGGGCGTCCGCCGCCATCTTGTCGAGTCGGCGGTCGAACAGCAGCAGGCGTCCGCCGTGGACGATGAGCGCCGCGATGCCCGTCGGGATCGCCCACAGGGCCAGGTCGATCGGTTCGAGCGACAGCCCGTAGGTCGAGTCGACGAACGTCGTGATGAGCAGGATCGAGCCGACGGCGACGAAGACGTCCTCGCCGAAGAACACGCCGACGGTGTCGGACGACGCCGAGTAGCCCTTGATCTTCTCGCGCATGCGGTCGTCGATCCGCCCGTACTTCTTGGTCGCCGCGCCCTCGGCCATCGGGTAGACCAGCGGGCGCACGGTCTGCGCCGGGCCACCGATGCTGGTCAGACCGACCGCAGCGGTGACCTGCCGGATCACCAGGTAGCCGGCGAGCAGACGACCGGTCGTGAGCCTGTCGAGCTTCGCGATCAGGCGCTTCGCCTGGTCCTGCAGGCCGTAGCGCTCGATCAGACCGATGACGGGCAGGGCGAGCGCGAAGGTCGTGACGGACCGGCTCGAGGCGAACCCGTTGCCGAACGCGTCGAGGATGCCGACGGGACCGATCCCGCCGATGGCCGCGGTCACGATGCCCGCGACCGTGACGACGAGGAGCGCGTTGATGCGCAACGCGAAGCCGACGATGACGACGGCGACGCCGATGAGGACGAACATGCGGGACAGTCTGGACCGCATTGTTCAACAATCGCAAGAGCCGGTTCCGCTCTGTAACACGCCCTTCACAAACGCCACCCGTGCCAGGATCGGTGCCATGACCCGAACCGTCGGCGGCGCTGACTCCACGGCCACGCGGTTGCGCACCATGATCGCGTCGGGTGGGTTCTCCCCCGGGGCGCAGCTGTCCGAGGAGCGGTTGAGCGACCAGCTCGGGGTCTCGCGGAACACCCTGCGCGAGGCCTTCCGGCTGCTCGCCCGCGACCGTCTGGTCGAGCACATGTTCAACCGCGGGGTGTTCGTCCGCCGGCTCTCCGCCGCCGACGTCACCGATCTCTACGCGGCTCGGCGGGTGCTCGAAGAGGCAGCCGTGCGCGCCTGCACCCCCGACGCACCGGCACTCGCCGAGGCCGCTGCAGCGGTCGCCGACGCCCGGGCAGCCGCGTCCGCGGGCGACTGGGGCGCGGTCGGCACCGCCGACATCCGGTTCCACGCCGAGCTCGTGCGCGCGGTGCCGAGCGAGCGGATCCACGCCCTGATGGACGGCCTGCTCGCCGAGATGCGGCTCGCCTTCCTGACCACCGCCGACCCGGCCTCGTTCCACGCCGACTTTGTCGAACGCAACGACGCGATCGTGTCCGCGTTGCGCGGTGGCGACCAGGACGCCGCCTCGGCGCTGCTCGCCGACTACCTCGACGACGCGGAGCGGACGCTGCGGGTCGCCGCCGGCGCAGCCGACTGAGGGACGGCCAGGAGGCCCGGTGCGGCTCCGCCCCGCACGCGCAGTCCGAGCGCACTCACGCTGGCGCCCGCGGATCGCTCGGTCAGGACTTCCCGCCGAGCAGGGCCGTGACCGCGTCGGCCACGACCTGGCGACGCCGCGGCGGCGTCACGGCCTGCACCAGCGGCTCGTACTCCGGAGCGGTCGCGCTCCAGAACGCCGCGGTGTGCAGGACGAGCCCGAGGAGCACCGCCGGACGGAACGCCCGCGGCAGGACCCCGGCGCGCTGGGCGTGCTCGACCTCGGCCACCGCGTCGGCGTAGCTCGTCGCGACGGACTCGAGCGGGACGTCGGGGCGCTCGAGCCGGTGCCAGGTCGCGAGCCGCTGGGCCCAGGGGCGACGGACGTACGAGTCGTGCACCCGGCCGGCCCAGGCGGCGAGGTCGGCGGTGTCGAGCGGGGCCTCGGCGAACGTCTCGGTCACGGTCTCCGCGACGAGGGCGTCGAACAGCCCCTCCTTGCTGCCGAAGTAGTGGAAGACCTGCGCCTTGTTGCTCGACGCTGCGGCACCGATCCGTTCGACCCTGCCGGCGGCCAGTCCGACCGCGGCGAACTCGTCCCGCGCGGCGAGCAGGAGCCGGGCGCGCATCGCGTCAGCGGCTGGGGGCGTGAATCGGGCCATGGCGACCACCGTACCGATCACGCGACCCGCAGAGCTGGAGTCCACCGCAGCAGCTTCAGGCCCGCTGTCTCCGCACAGCGCTCCAGAGGACCAACGCGAGCGTCAACAGGACGCCTGCGACCACGGCCCCCTGGACGAGGTCGGCGAAGCCGCGCTGCAGATCGTGACCCGTGACGAGGATCGCGACGACCAACGCCGCCGTCACCGCGAGCACGATCGACCGAGCTCGCAGGCTTCCGCCCGAGCGACTCACGGCGGCGTGGATCGCCACGAACGGGACCGGGAAGAGCGCGGCGAAGGCAGCCGAGCCGTCGAAGAAGAGGAGACCGACGAGCAGCCCTACCCCGAGACCGGTCGACAGCACCACCCAGTCCGACGTGGAGATCCCGGCCCGCACGGCGCCTCCGCGATGACGCCGACCGAGCAAGATCCACAGGGCGCAGACGGCGCCAGCGACGAGCAGGAACGCCCCCGGATTCCACGACGCCTCGTTCGGAGCGCTCAGCATCGAGGCCCCGAGCGCCATGCTGGCGAACGGGATCGCCCGGGCCCCACTCCGCCTCACGCGCCCCACCTCCCACCGCTGATGTTCCACATCTCGACTCTACTGACCCAGTCCTCCTTTCGGTGAAATACACATTGCTTGTTCTACGCGCTGGAAGATCAGTAGCGTGAGATCCTCGGCACAGGCCGGGACTGACCTGGGGAGATGACGTTGTCCCGTAAATTCATTGGACGATCTTCGGTAGCGCTGCGTCCGGGGAGCATGTGCGTCGACTTCCGGAACAACGGCGAAGTACGTGGCCGAACGTGTATGGCGATCTACCGTTGACCGTTCCGGAGCGAGCAACGCCGGCTCGTCTCCGCCGCGGGCTCAGCAGGGTGCTCGCAGCGTGCGCGGTCTTGCTCGGCGTCGCTTGTGTCGTGCTCGTCGTCAATGGATGGCCGCTCTCGGTCGCAACGGGAGCAGCTGGCCTGAGTGCCTCGGGCTTTGCTGGCATGGTGCACCCGAAGAGCAGGGCAGCACCGGTTGCGTTCCTGGTCTGCGTCGCAGTGATCGGCGCCGCGCTCGTCCTCAACCAGGTATTCGCGTAGTCCGACCGCACGACGACAGTTCCGACCGCCCATGCGTCCGGAGGCCCGTGGGTGCGTGTCCGTCCGACGCCTCCGGCGTCTGTCGGACAGTGGACGCAAAGAGGTCGCGACACCGGACCGCGCCATGGCCGCACGAACCGTGCGCGCAGCAATCGGATCCCCGCGCCGGCACCACGACGACGCACGATTCCACCGCAGATGGGCAACTTTGCTTCCCCCGAACTTCCCTAGGCTCGAGACGATCCGGTAACGCGCACCACTCGTCCGCAGATCCGCGGCCGACCCGATGACGGGAGGTTCGACATGTCCCAGTTCGCCCAGAAGATCTCGCAGGACGCCATCGTCGGAGAGCCCGAGGTCGTCGAGGACCACCTGTCCGTGCGCGAGATCGCCGCCCACCCCGCCTGGCTCCGGCTCAAGCGTGCGGTCGTCGCCCTGCAGGCCCTGCAGACGCGGGACGGCTCCGTCCCCGAACCGTCCGACCACGCCGCTGCCGCCGGTCACGTCGCGGTGATCGTGCCGGCCGTCGCCGAGCTGGCACCGCACTTCCCGCACGACGCCGCGTTCCTGCACGTGCTGCAGCTCGACTTCGCACGCTGGCAGGAGCAGGGCTTCGGGGTTCCCGACTTCCTCGACTCCCTCACCGCGTTCCAGCCGCAGCAGCACCGCGTCGACGGGCTCGGCCACCTGGTCGTGTTCCCGATGGTCACCCAGAACGGCAGCACCTCGCGCTTCGTCGAGGCCGTCCTGGTCGAGGTCATCTGGCCGGAGTTCATCGCCGTGCTCGAGGCCGGCGACCACGGCAACGCGTTGTTCGTCGCACTGCGCTTCGTCGACTTCACCCCGGGCTACGACACGAACTCGGCGGTGCTGTTCCCCGAGACCGTCGCGATGCGCTCGATCCCCGCCTTCACGTGGGGCGCGATCTTCCAGGACCGCGAGGCCGCCCGGTACCGCCGGGTCGTCCGTGCCGCCGCCGACGTCACCAAGCTCGAGCTGCCGGCCGAGGCCGCTGCGATGCTCGACGACCAGCAGTTGACCGAGCGGGTCTTCGTGATGTGGGACATCATCCACGACCGCTCGCACATGCGCGGGGACCTGCCCTTCGACCCGTTCATGATCAAGCAGCGGATGCCGTTCTTCCTCTACTCGCTCGAGGAGCTCCGCTGCGACCTGACCGCGTTCCGCGAATCCGTGCGTCTGGAACGCGAGCTGTCCGCCGGACCCGACACGGGCATCCAGGACGCGCAGCGCGCCATCCGCCACCACGCGCGCCTGGTGCAGTACGCGGTCGTCTTCGACCGCATCTTCCGCTTCGCGATCACCGGCAGCCGCGTCCGCAACTACGACGGACTGGGCGGCCAGCTGCTGTTCGCCTGGATGCACCAGCACGGCGTCCTGCACTGGACGGACACGCAGCTCACGATCGACTGGCCCGAGGTGCCGGACGTGATCATCGCCCTGAGCGACGAGATCAACGAGCTCTACCGGCGCTCGATCGACCGGCCGAAGTCGGCGCACTGGCTCGCCGCGTACGAGATGCTGACCCGCACGCTCACGCCGCACCCGGCGTCGAAGTGGGCGCGTGGGCTGCCCGACGAGACGCTCGCCGGACCGCCGCGCGGCTACACCGATGCGGTGCTCGACGACGAGTTCCCGCTGTCGATGTTCTACGAGGCCCTCGACAAGAAGATGGCGACCGTCATCGCGTCCACGGCCGGCATCACCGGCACCACGGACGCCGAGCTCGTCGGCGAGGCCGCCGCGTGACCGACGGCTCGGTGGCCGGTCGCCTGGTGCTGATCGCCGGTGCGACCAGTGCCAGCGGCGCAGCCGTCGCGCGTGCACTCACCGCCGCCGGTGCGGCCGTCGTCGCAGTCGGCACCAGACCCGACGCCCTGGAGGCCCTGCGCGCGTCCGTCCCGGGCGTCACGACGCGCACGTGCGACCTGTCGGACCTCGGTGCGGTCACCGCGTTGGCCGACAACGTCCACGCGGACGCCGGCCGCGTCGACGGGCTGGTCCACCTGGTCGGCGGGTGGCGCGGCGGTGGCAGCATCGTCGGCCAGTCCGACGCGGACTGGGACTTCTTCGACCGCGCCTTCCGGACCCTGCGGAACACGACCCGGGTCTTCCACGACGACCTGGTGGCGTCCCCTGCCGGGCGGCTCGCATTCGTGTCGTCCACCGCGGTCGACTCCCCCACCGCCGGCGCCGCGAACTACGCGGCCGCGAAGGCCGCGTCCGACGCCTGGGTCCGGGCCGTGGCACAGGGGTTCCGGAAGGAGGCACCGGAGACCGCCGCGGCCGCGGTGTTCGTCGTCGGTGCACTGTCCGGCCTCGAGGAGCGGCTCGGCACCGAGGTCGTCCGGCTCTGGGACACCCCACCGCCCGACGTCAACGGCGCCCGCATCCCGCTCACGGCGGCTGATCCCTCGAACCTAGGATGAACGAGTGACCCTCCGACTGCACGACCTGGACCTGCGGGGCTTCGCCTCGGACAACTACGCCGGCGTCCACCCCGAGATCCTCGCCGCCATCGCCGCGGCCAACGACGGCCACCAGATCGCCTACGGCGAGGACGTCTACACGGCACGTCTCAACGAGGTGGTCCGGGATCACTTCGGAGCGCAGGCCGAGGCGTTCCCGGTGTTCAACGGCACCGGCGCGAACGTCGTCGGGCTGCAGTCGATGCTGCCGAGGTGGGGAGCGGTCGTGTGCACCGCGACCGCGCACATCCACACCGACGAAGCCGGTGCGCCCGAGCGCGTCGCCGGGATCAAGCTCCTGCCGGTCGAGGCACCCGACGGCAAGCTGACGCCCGAGCTCATCGACCGCGAGGCCTGGGGCTGGGGCGACGAGCACCGTGCCCAGCCGCTCGTCGTGTCGATCACGCAGACCACCGAGCTCGGCACTGCGTACACGGTGGACGAGGTCAGGACGATCGCCGACCACGTCCACTCCCTCGGCATGAAGCTGCACATGGACGGCGCCCGCATCTCCAACGCCGCGGCGTCCCTCGGGGTGCCCCTGCACGACTTCACCACCGATGCCGGTGTCGACGTACTGAGCTTCGGCGGGACGAAGAACGGCATGCTCTACGGCGAGGCGATCGTCGTGCTGAACCCCTCGGCGTCCGAGGGGTTGCACTACCTGCGCAAGATGAACATGCAGCTCTCGTCGAAGATGCGGTTCGTCTCCGCGCAGCTCATCGCCCTGCTCAGCGACGACCTGTACCTGCGCTCCGCCGGGCACGCCAACGCCATGGCCGCCCGACTGCGCGGTGCACTGGAGGCCGGTATCGCCGACGGCAGCATCCGGGGCGTCGGCTTCAGCCAGCAGACCCAGGCGAACGGCGTCTTCGCGACCCTGCCCGCCGGGGTGGCCGACCGGCTGCGGAAGCACTTCCGGTTCTACGACTGGGACGCCAGCCGCAACGAGGTGCGGTGGATGTGCGCCTACGACACCTCGGAGCAGGACATCGACGACTTCGTCGCGGCCCTGACGCGGGAGCTCGACGCCGCCTGAGCCGGCCGGCCCCGGCCAAGCCCGGCCCGGTCCGACGCGCGCCGGGCCGGTACCGGCGGTCGGTTCAGCCGAACGGGATGACCCGCACCACGATCGCGACCACGAGCATCGCCATCGCGACCACGGCGGCCCGCCACAGCACCTTCCGGTGGTGGTCACCGAGGTTCACGTTGGCCAGCGACACCAGCAGCAGGATCGCGGGGACCAGCGGGCTCTGCATGTGCACCGGCTGCCCGACGACCGAGGCCCGCGCCATCTCGGCAGGGGTGATCCCGTACGCCGCGGCGCTCTCGGACAGCACCGGCAGGATGCCGAAGTAGAACGCGTCGTTGCTCATGAAGAACGTCAGCGGCATGCTCAGCACACCGGTGATGCCCGCCAGGTACGGACCCATCGAGTCCGGGATCACCGCGACGAGCCAGTCGGCCATCGCAGCGACCATCCCGGTGCCGTCGAGCACCCCGATCAGCACCCCGGCGGCGAACACCATCGACACGACCCCGACGATGCTCGGGGCGTGCGCGACGATCTGAGCGGTCTGCTGCTTGAGCTGCGGGAAGTTCACGAGCAGGGCGATCGCCGTGCCGATCATGAACACGAAGTGCAGCGGCAGGAGCCCCAGCACGAGCGCCACCATCACCGCGACGGTCAGCGCCAGGTTGAACCAGATCCGCTTCGGCCGCAGGGTCGGACGGTTCGGGTCGAGCATCGTCTCGGCCATGGTCCCGGTCCCCGTGCCGCCCTCGTCCCCCGAACCCGCGCCGTCCACGCCATCGCCGTCCGCACGCCGACCGTCGGCCTTCCCGCCGCGCAGTCCGAGCGCGACCGTGGGGCTCGTGAACATCCCGCCGCCGGTCCCACCCACCGCCGCGAGCACCCGTGAACCGGCCCGGGCGTTCGCCCGCTCCGGCACCCGCGCACCCCGCGAGGCCTCGGTGAACTCGATCAGCCCGAGGCGCTTGCGCTCCCGCAGGCCCATCGTCCACGCGAACGTGAAGCACAGCAGCAGCCCCACCACGAGCGACGGCACGAGGGGCACGAAGATGTCCGTCGGGTCGATCTTCAGCGCGGCGGCGGCACGGGCGGTGGGACCGCCCCACGGCACGATGTTGAGCGTGCCGTTCGTCAGACCCGCCACGCACGTCATCACGACCGGGCTCATGCCGAGCTTCAGGTAGATCGGCAGCATCGCCGCCGTGACCACGATGAACGTCGTCGAGCCGTCCCCGTCGAGCGAGACCGCACCGGCCAGCAGAGCCGTGCCGAGCACGATCTTCGCCGGGTCGTTGCCGGTCACCCGCAGGATGAACCGGACGAGCGGGTCGAACAGGCCGACGTCGATCATCAGCCCGAAGTACATGATCGCGAACATCAGGAGCGCGGCCGTCGGTGCCAGCGTGCCGATCGCCTCGGTCACCATGTCGCCGAGTCCCAGACCCGCCCCCGCGAACAGTCCGAACACGGTCGGCACGATGATCAGCGCGAGCATGGGCGACATGCGCTTGGTCATGATCAGGACCATGAAGGTCAGGACCATCGCGTACCCGAGGATGACGAGCATCAGGACTCCTTCGTCCGTGTCTGGCAGTCCGGGCACGCTACGACCCGGCCTGGAGGCGCGGCGCGCTTCTGCACATTGGCGCACCATCGCGCGTTGACCGCTTTCTGCGCATTGTGCGCAGACAGGTCGGCTCGCCCTCCGTACGCTGGGGTCGTGACCGACGACCGTTCACGGCGCCCCAGGCTCCGCTTCGCCACCGAGGTGCTCGTGCTGCAGCTCGCCGTGGTCGTCGCCGTCGTCGCCCTGACCAGTGCCGTGTTCGTCCGGATCGAGGTCACCCGGCTGGAGCGCGCTGCCGAGGGGACCGCACTCGCGATCGCACAGAGCGTCGCCGCGCAGTCCGACGTCCGGGCCGCGGTCGCCCGGCTCAGCGTCGACGGCACCGACCTCGACCCCGCGGTCCTCGCCGACGGGCCCGTCCAACGCGCGGCCGTAGCGGCCCAGCGCCGCACCGGGGCACTCTTCGTCGTGGTCACCGACGACCGGGGCATCCGCCTGGCCCACCCCGACACCGACCGGATCGGCGAGATGGTGAGCACCTCCCCCGACGCCGCACTCGCGGGCCGTGAGACCGTGTCCTGGGCGCGCGGCACCCTTGGTGAGTCGGCGCGGGCGAAGGTGCCCGTCTCCGCGCCCGCGGCCGGCGGGGCGGCGACGACCCGGGCCTCCCGGCAGTCCGCCGTCGTCGGCGAGGTGAGCGTCGGGTTCAACCGGGCACGCGTCTACGACACCCTGGTCGAGGACAGCATGCCGGTGATCGGTGCCGGGCTGGCGGCGGTCCTGCTCGCGGTGATCGCCTCGGTGCTGATCCGGCGGCGACTGGTGCGGCTGACGCTCGGGCTGCAGCCGGAGGAGCTCGTGACGCTCGTGCAGAACCAGCAGGCCGTGCTCGGCGGCGTCGGTGAAGGCGTCATCGCGATCGGTCCGTCGGGGGTCGTCACCGTCTGCAACCCCGAAGCCGTGCGACTGCTCGGGCTGGCCGATCCGGTCGGCCGTCCGGTGTCCTCCCTCGACCTGCCCGCGCCGCTCGGGTCGATGCTCGGCACTTCGTCGTCGACTGCTGCTCACACCCCGGCGAGCGCCACGATCGTCGCCGGGCACCGGGTGCTGCTCGTCGACGTCCGCACGGTGTTCCGCGACGGACGCGACCTGGGCCGGGTCGCCGTCCTGCGCGACCGCACCGACGTCGAGGCCCTGACCCGGCGGCTCGACGCCGTCGGGGCGATGAGCACGGCGCTCCGCGCGCAGCGCCACGAGTTCGCGAACCGGCTGCACGCGATCTCGGGGCTGCTCGACATCGGCGAGACCGCCCGGGCGCGCGCGTACCTGGCGGACGTGCAGGAGCGGGGGCCGCTGCGCTACCCGGTGCAGCACGCCGACCGACTGACCGAGCCGTACCTGCAGGCGTTCCTCGGGGCGAAGGGGGTCGAGGCCGCCGAGCGGGGCGTGCTGCTGCGGATCGGGGCGGAGACGCTCGTGCAGGGGACGATCACCGACCCGGGCGACGTGACGACCGTGCTCGGCAACCTGGTCGACAACGCGGTCTCGGCGGCGCTCGGCGGCGACGAGCGAACGCGCGACGGCGGATCCCCGTGGGTGGAGGTCGAGGTGCTCGACGACGGCGCGACCCTGCACCTGTCGGTGATGGACTCCGGGCCGGGGGTGCCGGACGATGCCGCGGACTCGCTGTTCGTGCGCGGGCCGGCGGCTGCTCCTGCGTCGGAGGACGTCTCGCAGGTGCACGGGCTCGGGATCGGGCTGCCGTTGTCGCGGGAGATCGCCCGACGGCACGGTGGCGACGTGTGGCTCGCCTCCCCCGGCGGCGCCGACCACGGCGCGGTCTTCTGCGCCCGACTGGAAGGAGTGGTGTCGTGAGTTCCGTGTTCAGCGTGTTGGTGGTCGACGACGACTTCCACGTCGCCGACCTGCACCGGCGGCAGGTCGACGAGGTACCCGGGTTCCGGGCACTCGAACCCGTCGGGACCCTCGCGTCCGCCCGCTCCGCGCTGTCGAGCGGGACCGTGGACCTGGTGCTCGTCGACGTGTACCTGCCCGACGGGAGCGGGCTCGAGCTGCTGCGGTCGATCGACACCGATGCCTTCGTGCTGAGTGCCGCCTCGGACTCGGGCACCGTTCGTCGAGCGATGCGGAGCGGGGCACTCGCCTACCTGATCAAGCCCTTCGCAGCCGGGGTGCTGGCCGAGCGGCTGCAGGCGTACGCACGGTCGCGGAACGTGCTCGACGAGCGGTCGACCCTCGATCAAGAGGCCGTCGAGCGGGCGTTCCGGATCCTGCACGCCGGCGACAGCGGTGGGGCCTCGCCGTCCCGGGCGGCCACCGCGGCGCTGGTGCTCGAGCAGCTCGTCACCGGTGAGGAACGGTCCGCCGCCGAGGTGGCTGCGGCGATCGGGGTGTCGCGGGCGACGGCGCAGCGGTACCTGGCGCAGCTCACGGCGGACGGCACCGTGGCGATGCAGTTGCGGTACGGGGCTGCGGGGCGGCCGGAGCACCGTTACGTGCGGCGGTGACGGGCACTGCTGCCCCTTGCGTATTTCACCGGATACCGGCAGGTTGGTCTGACGCGCTCCGATTCAGCCACACACGCGAGCGCGGTGACCGATCCAGAAGGAGATCACGTGATCGCGATCGAGATGGCAGCCGCCGTCCTGACCATCGTCTTCGTCGTCCTGCCGGCACGCGGCACCATCGGCCGGAACGGGCTCGTGGGCATCCGTACCCGGGCGACCATGCGCAGCGACGAGAGCTGGATCATCGGCCACCGAGCAGCGATCGTCCCGACGAGCATCGCTGGCGGCGCGACCGTGGCAGTGAGCCTGGTCTACATCGCACTCGGACGCGCCGACGACATCCCCGCGTTCGTCGCGTGCGCCGCGATCCTCGTCGGCGGAGCCTTCTGGGGCGTGGTGGCCGCAGGACGCGCGACCAGGTGACGGCGAACGCGGGGGCCCGGGCGTGGTTCAGCGCTGACGCCGTCGAGCTGCTCGAGACGGTCGGCCCGTACCTCCAGGTCGTGGCGGTGCCGCACACCCACGCTGAAGATTGGCCCTTCCGGCCGCCTCGGGAGGGGCGCGCGCCCTAGCCCTGTCCCTGGTCCGTGAGGCGCCATCCGGACGCCGTCTTCGTGAAGCAGAAGCTCCACGTGCGCGTCCCGTTCATCGGCTCCGATTCCTCCGAAGCTCGACTCGTCACCGTCGTGTCCACGCAGGACTCCGTCTTGTGGCCAGGGTTGAACGGCACCGATTCCGCCTTGTCCGCGACGGTGTACTTCCGCAGCGTCGGGTTCCGGCACCACGCCCACGTGCTGTCGAGCGTCAACGCCTTCGTCACGTCACACCGCTGCGCCTTCGCCGCAGCCAGGTACACCTTCGCCACCTCGACAGAGGTTGCGGACGACGGCGGCAGGCGGGGCGAACTGCACCCGGTCACCAGTGCGAGCCCCGACGCCAGCACGGCGGTCGCGAGGAGCGAGCGCTGCACGAGCAGGAGCCGTCCGTGCGGTCTGCTCAAGCGCATCAAGTCCACCCCTCGCGGTGCCGCGGACGATCCGCTGGTCTCGCCCAGCAAAGCGCACCACCCCGATCAGAGCCATGAGCACCCCCACAGCCAGGTCCGCCACTGACGGACTGGAGGCGCGGGGCGGGGCCGCACCGGGCCTCCAGTCCGTCAGGTGGTCACGCGACGATCTGCACCTGCGTGGGCACGTCGGTGACGGCGAACGCGGTGGACGTGCCACGCACGTCGACGCGGTAGTCGCCACGGAAACCGCGGACCTGCACCCGACCACGATCGTCGGTGCGCAGCACCGTCGGGCCGAGCCACCACTCCTCCTTGACCAGGCGGCGGAGCGCGTCGTAGGACGGCTTCGGGCTGCCGTCGGCGCGGACGAGTCCGATCGGGGCGCCGAGCCAGGCGCCGGCGTCGGTGATGCCCCAGTAGGTGATCGCCTCGACGGAAGGGTGCCCCACCAGGCTCCGGTAGTGCCGTTCGATGTCGTCGGCCTGGCGCGCCTCGCCCTCGGGCGTCGACGGCCACGAAGCGACCTGGTGGTCGTTGAGGTCGACGATGTGCGCGGGCATGAGGTCACCGGAGACGAGCGAGGTCTCGGTCAGGTGCAGCGGCAGGCCGTAGCGGGCGAACCGGTCGACCATCGCGAGCATCGTGTCCTCGCCCCAGTAGCCCTGGTGCATGTGGGTCTGCAGTCCGATGGCGTCGATCTGCACGCCGGCTTCGAGCACGCCCTCGATCAGGCACTCGTACGCGCTCGACAGGTCGAAGTCGTTGAGCAGCAGGGTGGCGTGTGGATTGGCGGCGCGGGCCTCCTCGAAGGCCATCCGGATCATCGGGATGCGGCCCTTGGCGCGGGCGAGCGGGGTGATCGCGTTGTCGCCGTTGTCGAACACCGGCATGATGACGACCTCGTTGATGGCGTCCCAGGTGTCGATCGTGCCGGCGAAGGAGGAGACCTCGCGGCGGATGCGCTCTCGTTGGAGCCGCTCGACCTCGTCCAGCGGGAGCCCCAGCAGCCAGTCGGGTTGCACGGTGTGCCAGACGAGCGGGTGACCCTTGAGGGCGATGCCGCGGTCGCGGAACCACTGCGCCGTCGTCAGGAGTCTGGCGGTGTCCGGAGCTCCGCGCTCGGGCTCGAAGCGGCCCCAGTAGAACGGGAGCGTCGCGGTGTTGAAGACGTCGGTGTAGAGGTCGGCGAGGTGCTCGGTGCCTGCTTCGTCCTGCGCTTCGGCGTTGGCCAGTTCGATGAAGTCGAAGCCGATGTTGCCGAAGGCGAAGGCATGGCGGGTCTGCTCGACGGTGATGTCGGCATCGTGGATGGGTGCGCCGGTGGCATCGACGACCGTCAGGGTCGTCTCGCCGAAGCGGTGATCTGGTGCGTGCGTCATCGCGCGTCCTCCGACATCGTCGTCCGGGATTTGTTGTGCGCGCAAACATAGCAGCGGAGGGGGTGGGCGTCACGCCGTAGATTGATGGGGTGAACTCGCAGAAGCACTGCGCTCGACGCACCTCACGGTGGACGCCGGTGCTCGTCTGCGTGTTCGGGGCCACGCTTGCGCGGGTCGCTGGCCAGATGCTCCTTGGCCAAGGATCAGACCTACCAGAGCCCGGACTTCTGATGCTGACCACAGGGGCGATGAGCAGGACTGACGGAATCCCGTGATCGATCCGGAGCGTGCAGACTCACCCTTCTTCCGGGCCCCCGACGGCCGCGTGTACGTCGACCGTGACGGCCCCGCCGCCGACACCGCGTCTCGGTGGCGCCGACTCCACGATCCCGCTGGCGTGCGCAGTCAGCACCGGCTCGCAACAGCGTCCGCCTTGGCGGTCTTCGCGATTGGGTACATGGCAGGCGGCGCGTTCGGCTTCGTGGTCGCGCCGCCGCTGCTGCCCGGAGACGAGCCAGTCGTTGCCCGACTCATCGGCGTGGTCCTCGGCGGAGGCGTCGTCGCCGTCCCCGCGATGCTCTTCGCCTTCTTCCGCAGCGCCACCCCCGACCGTCGAGTGATCCCGGTACCAGACGAGGTGCTGCAGCATGCGCCGCCGGCTGCGTCGAGTTCCGACATCTGGCGGTGGTCCGTAGCGGTCGTTGACGAGGCCGCGGAGCGCCGGACGATCGGGTACGAGACGAACGTCGAGCGCCCGACGGACGTCGCTCGTGCGGATCGCGCGACCGCTCGGTACGGCGAGGTGTACCGCGCGTACCTCACGGCTGCTGCCGAGCTCGGGTTGCGGCCGAGGGAGCCTGCCATCGACATACCGCCCACTTCTTCCGACTGACCACCCGGATAGCGTGACCCTCGCGCAGGACACGGTCACCTCGGACATGCAGCCAGCCGGAGGATTGCGCACGAGCTGCGGTCGAGCGGAGATCCGTTGACGAGCCCCTCATCAGCTGGTCGAGCCGCTCCCGGTCATCTCTCCGTAATCGCCGTCGGCACATTGCGACTCAGCGTCGATGCTGTAGCCACCCACTGTGGAAGCGAGGAAAGCGCGGATCACCGCCGTCACCTCCGGGTCGGCCCTGCGGCGTCGCCTGTGGGCCAGGCGGACTGGCCACCGTGACCAGAGAGAGCCCGGTCGAGCAGGTGGATGAGTTCCTTCCGCTCCTTCGTGGACAACGCGGCGAGCAGTTCGTCCTGCACGGCATCCGCGAGCACCTGGATCTCGGCGAGCCTGACCCGACCAGCGGCCGTGAGTGCCGTGCCCTCGAACAGGTCCTCCGCGGCGACCGGCACCGCGGACGTGCTCGGTTCCCACGACCAGTTGTGGATGACGTGCACCGTTCCGCGGAGTCCCACGAACGGGAGGATGCGGTGGGCTGCCGATCTCCGGAACACTTGCCACGACATGCGCACTCCGTTCCTCCACGCCCGCCGAGGCCTTCGACGCAGCACGGTGATCATCGGCGTCGCCGTCGTGGCCCTCGTGTCACTCACGGCCTGTTCTGATCACCCGACGCCGGAGGAGAACGACAAGGCCCACTCCGACTGGATGCAGCGCGTGCAGGCACGATGGGCCGGACAACCTGGCGGACTCGGTAGCGGTGCGGGCACCAACGATTCATCCAGCCGACTCTCCCTCGGCACCGACGGAGCCGGAGACCGTGCGCGGATCCGCGTCTCGATCACCTGCCAGGGTGACGAAGCCGTGCAGATGGCCGTGTGGGCCGGACGCATCGGTGCGAACGGGTCGGAGACGGGCAAGCGACTCACGTCACGCTCCGTCCACTGCGGACACGACGAGGACCTGTACGTGGTCACGTCGAGCGCGGCGATCACGATCGGCCCGACCGCCGGAGACGGCACCGTCGGCTGGTACGCGGCGGCCTACAGCGATCTCGCCGCGCGCACGCGCTGAGCAAGCACTGCAACAGCGGAGCGGCGAGCGCAGCGCTTCCCGCCAAGGGCGCAGGCCGATCCTGCGGCCGGGCCGGTTTCCGGCCCACCACACGGCGGTCTGGAGGCGCGCGGCGGCGCCGCCACGCGCCTCCAGACCGTCATCCGGTCACGTCGGGAGCGCGCCGGCGCGTCCCTAGGGTGGTGGGATGCGATCGCTCACGAAGCTCGATGACTGGAGCAGGTCCGACGTCGAGGCCGTCTTCAGCCTGGCCGACGACTACCGCGACGGCCGAGGACCCGCGACCGCGGGCTCCGCGGCGATGTTCTTCCCGTCCACGAGCCTGCGGACCCGGGTCACGTTCGAACGGGGCGCGTCCCTGATGGGCCTGCAGCCGATCGTGTTCCCGGACACCACGCTCGACAAGCCGGAAGCGTTGACGGACGTCGCGCAGTACCTGGCGGCGTGGGCGGACATCCTCGTCGTGCGCCATCACGACCTCGCCGTCATCGAGGGCCTGGCCGCAGCAGCAGCACTGCCCGTGGTGAACGCGATGACCGACGAGAACCACCCCTGCGAGGTGCTGTCGGACCTGTACACGCTGCGGCAGCGAGGCGACATCTCGTCGCTCCGATACCTGTTCGTGGGCACTGACGGCAACATCGCCCGAGCGTGGCAGGAAGCGGCTCGGGTCCTGCAGCTCGATCTGGTCCAGTGCTGCCCCGCCGAGCTCGCTTCCCCGGGTGCAGTGTGGACGGACGACCTGGAGACCGCCGTCCGATCAGCGGACGTGGTCCTCACCGACGGCCCCGGCGAGTACGCCCGAGCGCTCGAACCGTTCCGGATCACCGCGGCCCTGCTCGACCTCGCGCCGACAGGGGTGCTACTCGACCCGTGTCCGCCCTTCGTGCGCGGTCGGGAGGCCAGCGCCGATGCGCTCGAACACCCTGCCTTCGTCGGGCATGCTTTCAAGGCCGCGCTGCTGCCGGTCCAGCAAGCCGTCATGGCGCACTGCCTCGAACTGACGTGCGTCACTGTCGGCGGGTCGGACCTACGCGGCTCGTGTTCCGCGCCCACACCGGAGCACTGACTGTGGGAGCAGGCGGACCGTCCGACCCGACGGCCCGCCCGCTCCGGTCTCGCTAGGCGACGACGACCACCCGGACGTCCCACGGCCCGAGCTCGAGCACGGCGTCCGCGGCGAGTGCCGTGCCCTCGAACAGGTCCTCCGCGGCGACCGGCACCGCGTACGTGCTCGGTTCCCACGACCAGTTGTGGATCACGTGCACCGTCTCGCCGCGGCCGTTGACCGAACTCGCGACCGACTGCGTGTCGGCCTGCGGCTGCCAGCTCGGCGACCCGCCGCCCTGCGCGACCGCCCACTCCGTGATCGCTGCGGCGAGTGCCGGATCCGGGACGGTCCCGACGTAGGTGACCCGACCGGCTCCGTGCGACCGGGAGGTCACCGCCGCGAACCGACCGTGGTGCGGGTGGTCGTACCCGACGAGCACGTCGGCGTCGTCGACGAGCAAGCCGTCTGCCCACCGGGTGGCCGTCGCTCCGGCCGGCACGGTGAACCCGTGCTCAGCGGCAGCGGCTCCGGCCGACACCGGGATGCGTCGGCCGAGGTTGCTGAACTCGTCGTAGTGCACGCCCGCGGGCACGTCGAGGAACGCGGGCTTCCGTTCGAGCCGCGCACGGGCTTCTTCGTCCTCGTACCCGGTGCGGATGCCGACGACCAGGTGGCCACCTGCCTCGGCGTAGGCGGCGAGCCACTGCAGCTGGGCGTCGGTCGCGATGGTGAACGCGGCAGCGACGAGCACCGGACGCTCCGCGGCGACGGACGCCGGCTCACGGTCGAAGACCTGCGACGGGTGCACGGTGTTCGCCTGCAGACCCGCATCGAAGACGCCTCGGGCGTAGGCGTCGTAGATCGTCTGCCACGAACGCCGGTCGGGCTCCATGCCGTCGCCGAGCGCCGGGTGCTCGTTCAGCGCCCACTTCGACTCGTTCGAGAACAGCAGGGCGACGTCGGCGTGCGGGCGGAGGCCGGCGACCCGGTCCCCGGCGTGCGCGAACTCCGCTCCGATCCGGGCGATCTCCTCGTAGGTGCGACCGGGCTGCTGCGAGTGCGGCAGGACGCCACCCCAGTACGTCTCGACGCCGTAGTGCAGCGTGTGCCAGTGCCAGTACTCGATCATCGACGCGCCTCGGGACACGAGCGCCCAGGCGGCCTGGCGCCACTGCCCTTCGTAGGCCGGTTCGTTCATCCACGAGAACCCGATGGCCTGCGCGTTGGTCTCGGTGACCAGGAACGGTGCCTGCTTCGACCCGTACATGCGGTCGCCTGAGGCGAAGATCGACCAGGCACCGGACGAGGTCCAGAACTGTGCGGGTTCCTCGGCACTCGGCAGCTCGAGGGCGTCCTGCATCCGGTAGTACGGGTTGCCGGCGGTGACGTCGAGCGTCCGGGTGAGCACCTCGTCCTCGACGGTCGGCCGCTCGTAGGCGATGCACGTGGTCACGAACTGGTCCGGACGCGAGTACTCCCGCACGACCGATGCCTGCCAGGCGATGAAGTCCGTCGTGATCGAGGCCTGGAACCGGCGCCAGGCAAGGTCGTACTGCGGCTGCGCGTTGCCGTCCGGCGTCCACAGGTCCGCCCAGGTGGACAGCCGGTGCGACCAGTAGGTCAGGCCCCACTCCTCGTTCAGCCGCTCGACGCTGCCGTAGGTGTGGCGCAGGTGGTCGACGAAGCGTTGGAACACCTCGGGGTTCGCGATGAGCTCGTTGCCCGGTTCGTTGTCGACCTGGTAGCCGATCACGGCGGGGTGCTCGGCGTAGCGGGCGACGATCTTCCGGATGACCCGCTCGGCGTGGAACAGGAACGCCGGGTGGGCGTAGTCGATCTCCTGCCGGGCACCCCAGCCCATCGCCTCGCCGTCGGTGCGGCGGCGGACGTTGATCTCCGGCACGATGCGGGCGAGCCACATCGGCACGGCGTACGTGGGTGTGCCGAGGATCACCCGGATTCCGTGTTCGTGGGCGGCGTCGAGCACCGGTGCGAGCCACTCCAGGTCGAAGCGGCCGTTCTCCGGCTCCCAGGTGCTCCAGACGGACTCACCGACGCGGATGACCGAGAAGCCGGCCTCCTGCATCAGGCGCATGTCCTCGTCGAGCCGAGGGGTCGGCTGGTACTCGTGGTAGTAGGCGGCGCCGAAGAGGACGCGGTCGTGCTGCATGGTGCTGGGTGCTCCGTTCGAGAAGGATCGGTGGTGGGTGCGGGTGTCGGTCATCCCTTGACCGCCCCCGCGGTCAGCCCGTCGAGCAGCTGCTTGCGGAGGAGCAGGAACACGAGGATCGTCGGCACACTCGCCAGCACGGCCCCGGCGAGCACCAGGTCGTACGACCGGTTCTCCGACGCGAAGATCGCGTTGAGGCCGAGGGGCAACGTGTACTGGCTCGAGTCGGACAGCAGGACCAACGGCCACTGGAAGGAGTTGTAGCTCTGCAGGAAGCTCCACACCGCCAGGGCGCCGAGCGACGGTCGGAGCAGCGGGAGTACGACCCGGCGGAACGTGCCGAACTCGGAGTTGCCGTCGATGCGGGCCGCCTCGATGAGTTCGTCGGGGATCGCCTGCACGATGAACTGCTGCATCATGAAGATGCCGAACGCCGGCGCCACCCACGGCACGACGAGCGAGAACCAGGGGTTCGTCAGCCCGGACTTCACCACCAGGATGAAGAGCGGCACGAGGATCACCGCGAACGGCACCGAGAGCGACGAGAACATCACGGCGAACAGGATCCGCTTGCCCCGGAACCGGAACTTCGCAAAGCCGTACCCGGCCATCGCGCAGACGAACACGGACACGACGGTCGCGATCAGGGCGGTGCCCACACTGATGCCGAACCAGGCCCAGAACGGCTGGGTGGCGAGCAGGTTCGTGTAGTTCTCCCCCGTCGCCGGGCTCGGGATGAGCGTGGGCGGTGTCGCGAAGATGTCGCCACGCTGCTTGAACGAGCCGGACAGCGCCCAGAGCAGCGGGAACACGAAGACCAGCAGCAGCGCCACGAGTGTGGCGTAGAGCAGGCCGCGGCGAGCGATCCAGCCCCTGGTGCGGGGCGGGCCGGACCGGGGTGCCCGGCTTCCGGCGGTCGTGACGGCCCGGGTGTCCGGGCGGTCGGTGGTGGCGGTCATGCGTCCCTCCCGATGGCGAGTGCGCGGTTGAGGATCTGGCTGACGCCGAACACGACGACGAACAGCACGACACCGGCGGCTGCCGCGTACCCGAACTGCTGCCGTTCGAAGGCGGCGCGGTAGATGAACATGGCGACGGAGAGCGTGGCTTCGCCCGGACCGCCCTTGGTGAGCAGGTAGGGCTCGTCGAACAGCTGCGCGGCACTGATGAAGCTCGTCACCACGACGAACGCCGTGACCGGTCGGATCGCCGGGAGCGTCACGTTGGTGAACTTCCGGAAGGTTCCTGCCCCGTCGAGCGACGCGGCCTCGTACTGCTCGGGCGACACGTTCTGCAGTGCTGCCAGGAAGAAGATCGTCAGGTACCCGACCGTGCGCCACAGGAGCACGAAGCCGATGGCGACCTTCGCGAGCGTCGGGTCGCCGAGCCAGTCGGTGTTCGGCAGGCCGAACAGCGCCTTGAGCGTGGCGTTGAGCAGCCCGTAGTTCGTGTCGAACACCAGGCTGTAGATGAGCGCGATGACGATCGGCGACAGCACCATCGGGATGAAGAACGTCACCCGGAACAGGTCTCGGGCGCGGAGTCCCTTGGCGTTGAGCGCCTGCGCGACCAAGAGCGAGCACGGCACGATGACGAACACGGCGATGAGTGTGTAGATCAACGAGTTGACCAGGGCGGTGCCGAAGCTGGTGTCCCGGAACAGGTTCGCGTAGTTGGACAGGCCGATCCAGTTCGGCGTGCCGAGGCCGACCCACTCGGTGAGTGACAGGTACACGGCGGCGAGCACCGGCACGATCATGAACAGGCCGTACAGCACGTAGAACGGCGCGATGAAGAGGTACGGCGCGCTGCCACCGTTCGTGTTCAGGCGGCGGCGACGGCGACGGCGATCGGGTGGATCGGTGGTGGTCGTGGTGGCGGACACCGGGAGGCCGGTGGCGGTTGATGTGGACAACGTCGTCCTCCTCAGGCGCGGGTCTGGCCGCGGAAGTCGGCCGCAGCGGCGTCGAGCGCCTGCTTCGGGGAGATCTGGCCCTTGTAGGCCTTGATGAGGTAACCGCTCAGGACGGTCTGCAGGATCGAGGCATCGGCGCTCTGGTGCTGCGAGGGCACGTCGTCGACGACCGACTTGTAGACGCCGAACAACTGCTGCCCGCCGAAGTACGGATCGCTCAGCGCCGCGAGCCGCGGGTCGTCGTAGACCGATCGGAGCGTCGGCAGGTAACCGAGGTCCTGGTAGCGCTTCACCTGCTGGTCCGGATCGAGGTACGCGGCGAGCACCAGATCGATCCCGGCCTTCGTGAGCGGCTTGTCGCGGAGCACCGAGAACCCGGTACCGCCGCCGACGCTCGTCGTGCTGCCACCACCCGCGAACCGGGGCAGGTTCCGCACCTTCCACTTGCCCTTCTGCTCGGGCACGTTCGGCTTGATGCCGTAGCTGGCGTACCAGGAGGGCATGTCGACGGCCAGGATCGTGCCCCCCTTCAGCCCGGACTGCAGGCTCGGTCCGTACATGTCGGCGACCGTCGCGATGGCACCGGACTGCACACCGTCGACCAGGAACTGCAGGGTGCGTTCGGCCTCCGGCGTCTGGATGTCGATGCCGCCGTCCTCGTCGTACAGGTCGCCGCCCCGCTGGAGCAGCAGGATCTGGTAGCTCTGCAGCGTGCCGCCCGGATCGGTGACCGCCACGGCGTGCAGCGAGACGCCCTTGCTCCTGTTGAGCTTCGCGCCGACGGCCATGTACTCCTCCCACGTCGTCAGGTCGTCGGGGATGCCGAGGGCCTCGAACTGGTCGGCTCGGTGGTAGTAGACGCACAACGGGGTGTCCGAATCGAGCGCGTAGAGGTGCCCGTCCTTCGAGAACGGCGTGAGTCGTGCAGCGATCAGGTCGTCCTTGCGCGACGCCACCGACGGCGAGAGGTCGCTCAGCAGTTCGGCAGCGATGTCCCCGCGGAGCATCCGGCAGAACGCCCCGATCTCGAGCCCGGCGACGTCCGGCGTCCCCGTGCCGGCGACGGCCTGCGCGATGAGCTTGGTCGGGATGTCCGCCGCCGCGATCGTGGTGATGTCGAGCGCGAAGTCGAAGTCCGACTTCCGGTCGGCGACCGGCAACGCCTCGGTGAAGAACTTCTCGTAGCCGGGGTCGTGGGTCCAGAAGGACAGGTCGGCGCGTCCGGAACGGACGGCGGCCGTCGACTGCGGGGAGCAGCCGGCGAGCAGCGCGCCGAGGGCGATGCTGCCGCCAGCGGCGGCGCCCCACCGGAGCAGGTCGCGTCGGCTCGGCCCACGGCCTGGAGGCACGGGTGGCGCAGGTGGGGAGAGTCGCCTGGGTACTGGGGTCACGGAGGTCTCCTGACGTCGTCGTCGAGGTGCGTGCGGAAGTGGCGGTGAGCGCGCGTGAGCGCTCACTCACGGGACGGACGCGGGCCGCGCCTCCCGTCCGGGGGTTCAGTCGGCGGGGCGGAGGTGACGCCGCTCAGCGGACGGCGGCGCGCTGGTGGCGCGCGTGATCAGCTGGCCGGGCAGCATCCGGTGGCGCTCGGCGGGCGGGTGGCCGTCGAGGGTGCGGAAGAGGCGGTGCATCGCGAGGCGGGTGGCCTCGTCGAAGTCCTGACGGATGGTCGTGAGCGGCGTCGGCAGGTACGCCGAGATCGGCATGTCGTCGAAGCCGACGATGCTGACGTCACCCGGCACGGACAACCCGTGCTGCTGGATGGCGGACATCGCGCCGATCGCCATCTGGTCGTTCGCGACGAAGACCGCCGTCAGGTCCGGACGGCCGAGCAACGAGCGCATGGCCTCGTAGCCGCTCTGCGGCGACCAGTCCCCCTCGACCGGCGCGTGCTCGGCGACGCCGGCGTCCTGCAGCGCCGCCCGCCACCCCGCCAGCCGGCGCGAACTCGAGGTCCAGTCCGCCGGACCCGCGATGTGCCACACGGTCTCGTGCCCGAGGGCCAGCAGGTGATCGGTGGCCGCGAACGCAGCGCCGCTCTCGTCCAGACCGACCGCCAGGGTGTTCTCTCGGTCGGCGACGTCCGGCGGCCCGAGCGTCAGCACCGTCACGCCCTGGGGCAGGCGGAGCTGGTCCATCTGGTTCTCGACCGGCTCGGAGAAGACGATCGCCTCGACGTCCTGGCCGACGAGCGAGTCGACCGCCGGCTGGAGCTCGGATGCGGTCGCGGCGACGGTCCGGACGATGGCCAGGCTGTACCCGTTCGTGCGGCACGCCTGCTCGACGCCGGTGAGCATGGCGGTCGGGCCGTACAGGTTCGTGCCGATGGTGATGAGACCGATCCGGCGGGAGCGCTGCGACTTGAGGGAGCGGGCGGCTGCGTTCGGGCGGAAGCCCAGTTCGTCGATCGCCTTGAGGACCCGGGCGCGGACCGCCTCGGTGACGTGCGGTTCGTCGTTCACCACGCGGGAGACGGTCTTCTGGGAGACGCCGGCCAGGGTCGCGACGTCGGTCATGGAGGCCGGACGGAGGCGATGAACCGATGCGTTGCCGCTCATCGTCAGCTCCTTCGCTGCTCCGTGGGACCGGCCAGGACCGGATGTGGGAGCAAGACAACCACGGGATTGTCTACGTAGTCAAGAGCGATTCCGCGGTCGTCATCGCAGCTGCAAGGTTGTGGCTCGTATTGATGTGCAGCATTCTGGATCGGTTGGCCGTGCCGAGGCGCGAACCGAGAGGAAGAACATGGAGAAGATCCGGGTCGCATGCCACGCGGGCGGAGACAGGCGGTGAGGGCGTCAGGCACCTGGCCCTCCGTGCGCAGAGCTGCCGCCGCCGCCGCCTTGATGGTCGCCACCACCGGCGCCTCGCTGCTGGCGGTCGACAACCTGCTCGGCTTCGTCGGAACGTATCTGATCGCAGCAGGGCCAGTGTTGATGGTCGCTGCGATCTCGGTGTCAGCAGGAGTCATGGCCGCTGCCGGTGCTGTGCTCGCTCGCGGCGCCGTGCACCTCGTCATCGCGGCCGCCACCGTCGTCTTCGTGACCGCCCTGTCGCCGGCGACCAGCAGCCAGCTGTGGCTCCCCATCGCGGTCATCCTGCAGGCGCTCGTCCCGTTGGCCTTCGCAGCCGCCGGGCTGCTGGCCCTTCGCGGTTCGCGGAACTCCACCGCGGTGCGGGTCCTCGCGGTGATGCTCGTGGGGTTCGCCGCCGCTTGGATCGTCACCGCGTTCATCCCGGTGGCGCTCGTGGCATTCCTCCTCGCACAGGCCGGCACGCTGGTCGTCGGGGCTGTCCTCAGCCTGCAGCCGATTCTTCGCCGAGGTCGGAGTCTTGCGCGTGCGCTGTGGTCGAGCGCGGAGGTCCGCTGAGGAGTCCCGCTGCACGCCGCTGGGCGGTGTGCGTTCGACGCAGGGCGGATACGATCGTGTGCGCATCCTGATCCAGCGAGGGCAACGGGTGTTCGAGGGGGAGTACATCGTGGTGCGTCAGCAGGGGCACGTGGGTCCCGGATCGTCTGCCAGACGCACGCTCGCGGTGGGTCTGGCGATCGCCGTGGCGGCGGCAGCTCTGGTCGGCATCCGTGCAACGGCAGGATCAGCGGACACCGCAGCCTCGACGGTGACGGTCACGAAGGTCACCGCGTCCACCACCGGCACCGCCGTGCGCACCACCCTGAAGGTCAAGAACACCGCCTCGGTGCGGAAGCCGGCTTCTTCCGTGTGGCTGTACCTGTCCGCCGGCACGAAGAAGTACACGCTCGGCCGGGTCGCGGTGAAGGCACTCGCCGCTGGTTCGAGCACCTCGGTCACCGCAGTCCGCGGGACGCCCTCCCGTGCCACGGCCGGCAAGTACTCGGTCCTCGCCTGCGCCGGTGCGTACTCGGCGAAGCAGTGCCGCACGTCGACCGCGACCGTCACCACCAAGCCGACGAAGCGCGCGCGTCCGGAGACGGGCGTGATGCTCGACATCGCTCGCGCCTACTACCCCGTGGCGTTGCTCAAGCGGTACATCGACCTCCTCGCCGACGACGGCGGCCGCTTCTTGCACCTGCACCTCACCGATGACCAGAACGTCGGGATCGAGAGCACGGTGCTCGGCCAGACCCTCGCCAACGCTGATCTCGACCACGGCGTGTACACGAGCCGCGTGACCCATCGCCCGTTCCTGAGCGCCGCGCAGGCACACACGATCGCCTCCTACGGGGCGAAGCGAGGCGTCGCGATCGTGCCGGAGATCGACACTCCGGGACACATGGCCGCCGCCTTCGCCCTGCTCGAGGCGCAGCACGGCAAGACATGGGTCGACCGCATCCGTTCGGGCGAGAACGAACTCGACACGTCGGCGCCCGAGAGTCTCGCGCTGGCGAAGAAGCTGTACGCAGAGGTGCAGCGGACCTTCCCCTCCAGCCGAACCGTGCACATCGGCGGCGACGAATGGGGCGACGACGTCACCGCCGCCCAACGCGTCGCCTGGATGAACGCGATGGCGGCCACGGTCGGCAACCGCGAGGTCTGGGCCTGGAACGACGGGATCGACCGGGTCGCCGTCGGGCGACTGGACCCGCGCATCCACGTCACGTACTGGAGCTTCGACGGCGACACCGAGGACGCAGCCGAGCGGCGCGAACGCCGAGCACGGCGGGCCAGTGCGGTCGACCTGCAGCAGGCCGGGATCGACCTGCTCAACTACAACTCGTACTACCTCTACGAGGTGCCGACGGACCTCGACCCGGCCGACAGCGAGTACACGGTCGCGGACCTCCGCGAGAACTGGTCACTCCGGGCGTGGGACGGCGACTCCGGTTCGCTGCTCGCGGCTCCGATGTCGGGCGCCGCCATCGCGATCTGGGGTGAGGACCTGGAGGATCCACCTGCTGACGCGCTCCTGGGGTGGAGCGCACCGCACGTGAGGGCGATGATCGAAACCGCAGCCTCCTGACAGACGCGTGTCGGGCCTCCAGGCCGATCGCGAGAACCGCCGGACCTGCCGGACCCGCCGTTTGCCTACCCGAGCGGCTCGACGCCGTAGCTGGTGACCACCGCACGCAACTCGTCCAGGTACGCCTGCGCCTGCACGGTGAGGGGAACCGAAGCGTGCGCGATCCAGCCGATCTCGATGCGCTCGTCGACGTCGAGCGGGATGGCGACGATCTCGGGGTCGAGGTCGTCGCTGATCAGCCCGGTCGAGATCGTGTACCCGCCGAGGCCGATCATGAGGTTGAAGATCGTCGCCCGGTCCGAGACACGGATCTCCCGCTTGCTCGACATCGTCGACAGGATCTCCTCGGCCAGGTAGAAGGAGTTGTTCGCGCCCTGGTCGAACGTGAGCCGCGGCAGGTCCGCGAGGTCCTCGAGGGTCGCAAGCTCCCGAGACGCGAGCGGGTTCCGCTTCGCCACGAAGATGTGCGGCTGCGCGACGAACAGCGGTGTGAACACGACGCCGGCGTCCCGCAGCAGCTTGCCGAGCACCTGCTTGTTGAAGTCGTTGCGATAGAGGATGCCCACCTCGCTGCGCAGAGTGCGGACGTCCTCGATGATGTCCCAGGTGCGCGTCTCACGGAGCGAGAACTCGTACTCGTCCGCAGCCGCCACCTCGACCATCCGCACGAAGGCCTCCACCGCGAACGAGTAGTGCTGGGCGGACACCCCGAGCAGCCGACGCGACCGCTGGCCGCCGACGTACCGCTGCTCGAGCAGGGAGACCTGCTCGACGACCTGCCGGGCGTACCCGAGGAACTCGACGCCGTCGACGGTGAGCACGACCCCT
>Ga0308159_1001061_pt1 | contig 45844 bp, 55 predicted proteins | sample PhyCR1_FD_201040 | JGI IMG/M metagenome (GOLD analysis project Ga0308159, IMG submission 201040) | Phyllosphere microbial communities from UC Gill Tract Community Farm, Albany, California, United States - DLSLC.R1 | ecosystem: Host-associated > Plants > Phyllosphere > Unclassified | place: USA... | reverse complement strand
GTTCGATCTCGTAGCGGGTGATCACCGGGCCGGGATAGGCGGCCACCACCTTGACCTCGACGCCGAAGTCGGAAAGCTTCTTCTCGATCAGCCGGCTGGTGAATTCCAGGGTCTCCACCGACACGGTCTGCTGCGATGGCGGCGCTTCATCCAGCAGCGACAGCGGCGGCAGTTCGCTGTTGAGGTCGTCGAACAGGCTAGTCTGTCTTTCCTTCTGCACGCGGTCCGACTTCTGCACTTCCACGATCTGCGGTTCGATGCGGATCGGCGGTGCCTCGACGATCTTGGCGCGCTCCTGGACCACGGTTTCCTCACGCTTGACGGCGGCTTCCTGGCCGGCGCGACGGTCGGCGCGGGCGGCGAAGAAATCGCGCACCCAGAACAGGCCATCCTCGATCAGGCCGCCGATGCGCTCCACCGCTGCCAGCCAGGACACCTGGAACAGCAGCGAGAAGCCCAGCCCGAACAGCAGCAACAGCAGCAACGTCGAACCGGTAAAGCCGAAGGTCGGCTGCATGCCGGCACCGATCATCTCGCCCAGCACGCCGCCGGAGGAATGCGGCAGCTTGGGAGTAAAACGGTGCATGCGGGTGAATTCGATACCCATGCTGCCGGTGAGCATGAAGACGAAGCCGACGGCGCGGATCAGCGGTTCCTGCTGGTGCTCCGGCTCGACCGGCTGCTCCACCAGGAAACGGTTGGACAGGCGGCGATAGCCGGTCCACACCGAACGCGCCACCAGCACGCACCACCACCAGGCCGACAGGCCAAAGATGTAGAGCATCAGGTCGGCCATCCAGGCGCCCACCCGGCCTCCCCAGTTACCCACGCGCGGCACCGAACTGGCCACCGACCAGCCGGGGTCGGTCTTGGAATAGGTCAGCAGGATCAGTACCAGGTAGAGCAGCAAGGCCGCCAGCGCCAGCCAGCGTGCCTCCGATAGCAACCGCACCAGGCGACTGGGCATGGGAGGCGCCGGCGCCTTGGTATTGCGGATGTGGGCTTGACTCGTCTTCGACATAACTTCCGTGCAAAAAAAACCAGCCGTCATTGTAACGGCATTGAATTGGCGCTTCGCGGATTTGCGCCAGGCAGCACCGCCAACGGCTCACTGACCGGCTTTTGCCGCTATCGTTCTGCTTTCCTGATGCTCAATTGCTCGCTCGGGTGCTTTCCAGCATTCTTTGCTGATCCCGATACTGCACTTCTGTTGCCCTGCGCGTGAAGGAGCGAGACAGGCTGGGTGGACGCTGATGCGGCGCCCGCCTGCATCCGACCCACCTTCGACCTATCGTCGGGATAGCGTAATTCCATGAGCCTGGATGAGGGCTTGGACTATAATCTTACCCGTTTTGCAGCGCGGCAATCCGCAAACTTCGGTACCCGCCAGTTGATCCGCATGCCCTGCCCGCCCCGTTGTCAGCGACGGTCGGGAATTGAAATCCCGGGAGTCGCCTCAAGTTGCAGAGGCGATCCCACAACATTTGATGAGTAGCTTATGAGCACGCCCAAACATGCCAAGGTCCTGATTCTCGGCTCCGGCCCCGCCGGTTACAGCGCCGCCGTCTATGCCGCGCGCGCCAACCTGAACCCGGTGCTGATCACCGGCGTGGAACAGGGCGGCCAGTTGATGACCACCACCGATGTCGAGAACTGGCCCGGTGATCCGCTGGGCGTGCAAGGTCCGGAACTGATGCAGCGCCTGCTGCAGCACGCCGAACGCTTCAATACCGAGATCATTTTCGATCACATCCATACCACCAAGCTGTCCGAACGCCCTTTCCGCCTGATCGGCGACAACGGTGAATACACCGCCGACGCCCTGATCATCGCCACCGGCGCCTCGGCCCAGTACCTCGGCCTGCCCTCGGAACAAGCCTTCATGGGTCGTGGCGTGTCGGCCTGCGCCACCTGCGACGGCTTCTTCTACCGTGGCCGTGAAGTGGCCGTGGTCGGCGGCGGCAATACGGCCGTGGAAGAGGCGCTGTACCTCTCCAACATCGCCAGCAAGGTCACCATCATCCACCGCCGCGACAAGTTCCGCGCCGAGCCCATCCTGATCGATCGCCTGCTGCACAAGGTCACCGAGGGCAAGATCGCCATCCAGTGGCATTCCACCCTGGACGAAGTGGTCGGCGACGACAGCGGCGTGACCGGTATCAAGATCAAGTCCACCCAGGACGGTGCCATCACCGAGATCCCGGTCCACGGCCTGTTCATCGCCATCGGCCACAAGCCCAATACCGGCATCTTCGACGGCCAGCTCGACATGCAGAACGGCTACCTCAAGACCCGCACCGGGACCGAGGGTTTCGCCACGGCAACCAGCATCGAAGGCGTGTTCGCCGCCGGCGACGTGCAGGACCACATCTACCGCCAGGCCATCACCAGCGCAGGGACGGGTTGCATGGCGGCACTGGATGCCCAGCGCTACCTGGAAGGGCTGGAATAAAAAATGCTGCGCTGCGAGAACTCGTAGCGCAACAAGGCATCAAAACGCCGGTGACGAGTATTCGTCCCGGCGTTTTTTGTTTACATTAAGCTTATAGTAAAGCGCGATTGATTTCTGGACGAAACGAATTTGAATTTCGGACAGTGTTTGACCGCAATTTTATGTGATTTTAGGATGGCCTTAGGCGAGAGTTAAAATGCCCTTCTGCAATAGGAGGGCTTTTTTATGTGTGGCCGCATCACCCAGACTCGCTCGAGGCTCGAATACATTGCCGAGCTCGGAGAGCCTTATGACCCTAAAGCGTGGGTCGGCGGAGACGTCCACCGGCAGTACAACATGGCCCCTGGGTACAGCATTCTCACGATGCACCGCCTAGAGGGCGACGGCGAGACACATTCAGCCCGGTTGCCTTGGGGTTACCGCTCGCCGGGCGCCAAGGCCAAGGGCTACCCCAAGCACCCGAACGCCCGTATCGAGAGCGCCCCGACGGACAGGCCCTGGGTAACCGCCCGAATCCTCGTGCCGGTCGACGGTTGGTTCGAGTGGACGCGGGAAGACGACAAGAAGTTGCCCTGGTACTTTACCCTCGCGGACGGCCGCCCCCTTTTTATGGCCGCCGTGACGAACTTCAGACCATACGAAAACGGGGGCGATCCCGAGCTGGGCGTGGCCATCGTCACGACGGCGGCCGGCGGCCCGATGGGGCAGATTCACAATCGGCGCCCGGTCGTACTAGCGCCGGAGGAGGCGCGCAGATGGCTGGACGCCGACTTGCAGTCGCCCGAGGCCGTGGAGCTGGCGCGGCGGCGCCTGCGGCCGCCGGACGTGTTCAAATGGCATCGGGTAAGCCCCAAGGTCAACAGGGTTGTCCCGATGATGGAACTAAGCTACGCCGAACAGGAAGCGTTGATTCGGCCGCTCGGCAGCGGGACATAGACCAAAAAAGGTATCCTTGCGGCATTTATGCGCCTGCGCCGCCAAGTTGCCCCGACCCTTACCCTTGCAATTCAGCGTTACCTGGCCGAGGTCTCCCCTCTGAAAAAAGGAGCGGTCTCGGAGCAATCCTTGGCCCGAGCCTGGCTTGCCACGCGCCTGGCCGGCCGTCCGGTCGACCGAATCCGCAACACCGATCTCATCGCCCTCCGCGACCAATGGGCGGGCCAGTACAAGCCCGCCACGATAGTGCGCCGCCTTGCATTCCTATCCCACGTCTTCACGGTGCTGCGCAAGGACTGGGGCTGGCCCGAGCTGGCCAACCCTGTTCAGCTGGTACGCCGGCCGACCGTAGACGACGCCCGCGATAGGAGGATATTCCAGCACATTCGGCTACGCGGCGTGTCCGAATCGGAGTGCCCAAGGAGCGAGCTGGACTGGATTTTGGCGTCCACCGAGTCGGCAGAGCTGCCAACCATTGTCACGCTGGCGGTGGAGAGCACGATGCGCCGGGGGGAGATTTGCGGTATCCACAGGGAGCACGTTGACCTGCGGGGCGGGGTCGTAAGGTTGCCCGACACGAAAAACGGTACATCGCGGGAGGTCCCGCTTACGCCCTGGGCAAACGAAACGCTCCGCCAATACCTGGCAAATAGGCCATTAAAGGGCCGGATTTTCTCGATGACTGCCGGGGCTGTGACCCGGGCTTTTATTCGCGCCCGACAGCGGGCTCGGAAGGCATATGAGGCGTTGTGTGCCAAGTATGGCCGGCGACCGCAGGCGGGCTTCTTCCAGAACCTACGGCTGCATGACCTGCGGCACGAGGCGACCTCAGTGCTTGCGCCCCTCCTGCAGTTGCATGAAATGGCCAAGATCAGCGGCCACAAGGACACTCGGATGCTCCTGCGCTACTACCACCCGGACGGCCGCGAGCTGGCGCGGAAAATTGCGCGCAGCCCGCTCGGGAAGCAGCAGAGCACCCGAATAAGGAGCATCCGAGAAGGGGGCGGCGGGCGCCTACTGCCCCAGCGGCCTCCTGGCAAACGACGGCTCCCATGTGGCCAGGCTCTCATCCTGGGGAGTGCCGGCCAGGTCGCCCCGGGCGATCTTGGTCAGGGCGTCTTGGAGCAAGCGGACGCCCATAGGGCCGAGGTCTCGGCGCCACAGGTCGGCGGCGGTATCCCCGGGACGAATAAAGCACCAGTCCTGGGCGATGACTGGGCCGCCGTCGGCCCGCTCATCCATCCAATAGACGCTGCCGCCGGTGACCGGCTCCCGCATGCGGATAGCCCATTCAATAGCGTCTCGGCCCCTGTGCAGGGGCAGCAAACTAGGGTGATACCCCACCGCGCCAAGCCGGGCGGCGCGGCGGGCGCCATCGGTGATGAAACAATGGGCATGGGCGGCGAGGATTAAGTCGGTGCCCGGCAGAACGTGCTCGGCCTCCAGACGGCCGGGAACGGCGGCGGCGTGAATGCCGACGGCCACCGCCGCCTCGACGAGGCGGTCATCCGCTGCCGGCGCTACAACCTTCACCACCTCGAGGCCGAGGTCGACGCAAAGTCGGAGCGCCTCAACGGCGAGCCATTTTTGGCCAACGATCAGGATTCGCATGCGTCCGCCCCCAGATAACGAAAGCCCTGCACCGCGCGGAAATGCCCGCCGTAGGCGCTGGAGCCGGGCGAGCGTGGCTTGCCCTTACGCTCTGCCGATTTTGCCAAAGAGGCGGCCCCTCGCAGCTTGTTGTCGCCGTGCAGGCTGCCCGACACCTGCGTCCACTTCCCGCTTCGACGGAGCGCGGCGGCCAGACCCGGGTGGCTGGTATGGAACAACGTCCTCATCGGCTTGGCATAGCGATTCTGGCCGGCGAGCCAACGGTCGCAAATGGCATCAAGAAACCGGAGACCGACCCCGGCGCCCTGCCACTCGGGCATTACGACCAGGCGGCAGGCCCGGGCCTCGACCATGCCGGGCCTGGTCGAGACGGCGACATGCGCGACCAGCTCGCCGTCGACAGTGGCCACGTAGTTCGTTGCGGCGATCATCTTGGGCAGTTTCAGATAATGATGCGGTTCAAACCGTGGCCAATGCCGCCAGTCAGTTTCCCAGAGGTCGACGGCGATGCGGGGCCGGGGCCGAAGCGACCCCCTGGTAAATGAGCCGGTGGCGGTGTCAAACACCCAGTCGGGCTGCACCCAGTCGAGGATGTCGTAGTGGCAGGACAGTAGAACGGCCTGGCCGCCCGTGCGGCGCCAAGACTTTGCGAACGCGGCGGCGCCAATGCGGGCTATCTGCCGGTCGACGACGCTAGAGAACTCATCCAGCACCGCGCGCCGTGGCGCCTCTGCAATAAGCCTGGCCAGGTTCGCTCGGAACTGTTCTCCGTTCGACAAAACAGGGTAAGGGCGCAACCAGGTGGGGACGCTGCCCAGGCCTACCGACGACAGGGCCGCAGTCACGGCGTCAAACGCACCGTCAGGCGAGATAACGTCGATAATCGGCTTGCCCGCCGGCCAGGCCGGCGCATACAGCGCGCCGTCGCCCCATAGCGCGCGGCCGATGCTGCTCTTGCCGCTGCCGCTGGGGCCGACAACGACGCCGACCTTCCAGTCGGTGCCGTCGATGGCCAGCTCGGCGTCCAGGGAGAAGTTGGCGCCGCTCTCCACGTTGAACAGCGATTTGACCCGGGCGGCGCGGTAGCTCTGAAAGTCGCTGCACTTGTGGCGGATCGCTACCTTCATACGGTCACCACCTTGACCTGGTGGCCGCTGCCGCGCAGCGCCTGGTAGGTCTGCTGCTGGTGCTTTTCGTCCTTGCAGATAACGATGACGCCGAACTGCTGGCGGTACTTGTACTTATTTTTGCCGGGCGGTTGCTTGCCCTGAGTGGTTGCCATGAGGCCTCCCGATGTCAGGCGCTCCTGGGCGCTCTGGTTCGGGGCTCGTGGCCCTCATTTCATTGATAGCCCCGCAGCGCGGGCATTTGATGGAAAGAATTTGGAAAATGCCTTTGCCGAGCTTTTTTCGGCATTGGCCGCAGCGGATATCCTGCATATTGCACTCCGTGATAACATTCGCCCGCCTCCCGGGAGGTGGCAGGGCCTTGGCGGAGCACTAAGCAGGATGTTTGCTGCGTGCCGAGCGTTCGGTCGAATGTTGACGCATTCGACCGTTCGCCCTGTCTTTTACCCCCTCAGGGGGTAATCTGCGGCTGGGTAGGTTCCGGGGCCGTCGCAGTCAGCCAACCCGGGATCGGCCCGCCGCCGTCATAGCTTACGAGCTCGCCGTCCGCCCGCACTTCAGCCCTCATCTGGTACTGCTCGATGACCGCCGGCTCCGACTCGGTAGCCGCGACCTTAACGTAGTACAACGTATCGAACCGGTGATCTTCGACCAGCACCCAATCTGTGCCGTTCTCGGCCCGCGCGACGTAGCCGGCCGGTGCCTGTGGCGGCTCCTTGATTAGCGCGCCATAGGGAACATTGTAGGTGCCCGGCTGGAGTGCCAGCTCGAACGCCTTGGTGGCGTACAGCAGGAAACCGACCGGATCGGTTTGCCAAACGTCAATCGAATTCTCTTCCATCGCTTCTCCTCAGAAACACGTGTAAATAGAACTTGCACTGCAAATGCAAGGGCCAGGGGTAGCCGCCAGCTTGATGCCCTCCAGAACATCACAGGCAACTTCGGCTCGCAGCTCAACATTCAAACGAGCGCGAGCGGCGCGTTCGCTCTAGCGGCATCAGGCACCGGTGCCTACCCAACCGGCAATAGCGGGGACTTCAACCAGTTCACCTTCAACGCGTCGCGAGTCGCCCGGACATCGACCGAAACACGCGCCGCCAATACTGCTTATTCGCCTCGTTTGCACATCTAGGCGGACTACGCGTGGATACGGGGGGCATATGCGGTATGTTTTGGCGCAGTTTCCGCCGTTCCAAATGTGCCGGTAACTGTGCCAGGTGCCGCGCTCGAGGCAAAGGTGCCGCCGTTATTCTGGCCATAGCCACCTTGAGAAATAACCTGGTAGCCGGTGCCATGATTGTGGGCCTTTAGCGTGTCCGCCTTGTACGAACCGAGGGCCCTTGCATTTGCAGTGACTTGGTCGCCTTACACATGAAGGCGAGGAACATACGCGACGTTTCGGCCGCGTGTTTCGCTGGAAGTGCGCACCACACGCGAGGCGTCGAATGTGAAGCCATTGCCGCTGCCTGACGTTCCTGTAGCCCCTGAACCGTTGCCAGGGCCGGCTGCAAAGGCTCCCGACGCGTTTGTTGTGTCTCGCAAGATGACATTGGACCAGGTGCCCGTGATGTTCTGGATCGCGTCAAGCTGGCGGCTACCCAAGGCCCTTGCATTTGCAGTGTCAGCGTCAGTCCCTGTATAGCGACGGAACATGTTGCGCAGGTCCGGCACCCGGAAGGAGTTTGCGTCCACATCCACGAAGTAATGCGCGCCGATGTTTGCCGTCCAGTTGGCCTGAAGGACTGAAAGATTGTTTTCCAGTGCGTACCCCCACAGTCCAGCGTAGGCCGTTTTACTCAGAACGCCACCCGTCGCGTCGACTTCGGACGGAAGCGGTGAAGTCGTGTGGCCATCGAGAGGTCGGCCGCACAGCGGACTTCGATAACCGGTGAAGTACGCCGAGGTCGACCAGCCCCATACCTCCATGACCTCTTTCACAATGATCGGGCCGACGTTGGTGTTGGGTAGCGCGGTGATGGAGTAGACGCGCGGCAACGGTGCCAGTGCGGTGGTGATTGCGCGCCCGATCAAGACGGCCAGGGCGTCGGTGAACTGGTCGAAGTCCACATCGGACGGCACCAGATCGGCCGCCTCGATCGTGCGGACAAGCGACTCCTGTACCCCATTGAACCACTCCGCCGTAAATTCCGTGGGCGGGCGGCTTGTCGCCTTATCCTCCGCAACCCACATGCGATTCACATGCCCCGCGCCGCTAATTCTGTCCATAGTTCACCTCGCCGCCTGTTCCTGAAATATCTATAAACCACAAGTAAATGTGCGCCTGCTTGAACGCCATTAAGGCGTCCCAAATCGGTTTGGGGTCTACCACCGAGCGGTAGTACCGTACGAGCAAGACTGCCCGGCTGCGGTGGCCCCACAGTCGGTCTCCGATGCGAGAGCCGATCCGCGCGGGGCCGACCATGTCCAGGTGCAGCAGATCAATCTGGAACGTCTCGCCCGGGGCCTCGTGGCTCCAGAGGCGGTCGCCAATGTGTCCGCCAATCGCAGCCGTCCTGCGGGGCATGGCCTCGCTCGTGGCGCCCATAGCCGCGGTCGCGACGCGCCGGTATTCGTCGATATGCCAGCTACTGGCCTGCGGCCGGTGCCGCTCGATAGCGTTGTCTAGCACCAACTGGACGGAGTCTTCCGCCCTGGCAAACTCCAGCGCCGCGCCCATGAGCAACTGGTCGCCGAAGCCGTCCTCGGGCCATTTCCACGCCTGCCCCGGCGGCAGGTAGCCCTTTAATGCGTCGGCGAACTCGCGCTGGGTATGCTTCTTGATCTTCACGAGGCCCACCCGATGGGCGTCATGACGAGCAGCTCGCCCGGGCCGGCGACGATGTTTGCCATTGGCGCAAGGCGGGTGTACTGCGAAGTGACCGTGGCAACGGCCGCGTCGATCTCGGAGGGTTGCAGCACCGCGCCCTCGGTGGTCTTGGAGAGCACAACGGCTGCCACGGCAGCTGTGATGGCGTTGCGGTTTGCGTCCGTGTCCGAGCCTGCGGCGAGATCAAGCTCGACGGCTACCGCGCGCTGGAGCGGGGCCGTAACACTCCAGTCGGCGCCCGCTGGCGCGACGCCGGCCAGGTATTCCTCGACTGCCTCCAATATGGCAGCAGTCGGCAGGCGCCCGGCCAAATCGTTGCAGATGGGGCGCACGATGACGGTACCGAGGCCGAGCGCATGAAGCTGTACCAGGGCGGTCGATACGGAAGGATGCGCGCTCCGCGCCCAGAACCGGTAGTCGTTCGGCTTACCGCCACGGGCGCCGTCCACAACCACGGTCTGCCATTCATCGGACACCCGCACGCGCCAGCTATCTACCGTCTCCTGCTCCGCGCCGCCCGTGATGCCATCTGCGGCTACAACCAGGGAGGCCGAGACGCCAGGTGGTGGGTCAATGAATGTCAAGGTCTGGCCGGCCGCCAGGTTGCCGGCCTCGCCGGTCGTCAAGCAGCGGAGCTGAACAAGCACGCCATCGACGCCGAGCACTGCGGCGGTCGACACAGCGTAGTCGAGCCCGTTCGGGCCGCGCGCTTCGGTGTCTTTGAGAACGGGGGAGCCGGATGTGCCGACGGCCTTGGCTGGCCCGCTCGAAGCGCGGGCCAGCAGGCGGGGCACCTTGTAAAGCGCGGCCCAGTCATTGAGCCGCTCCTCTTCGCAAGTCAGGGGGGAGGATTGCTTATCGGCCCATGCGATGAAGCCGTTTGTACTGTGGTGGCCGCGCGAGAGCGCCACGGCCAGTGGGGTACGCAGGACGCCTGGCACCGATGGCAGGTCGCCCTCGATGCGGCTTTGGAGTGTAGAAAGGCTGGGGCGGGCGAATTCGGTCACAAGGGGGCTCGCACAATGAACTTGCGTCCATTGTGGAACCCGGTGATCTTGACGAGAACGCTGGAAATGTTTCCAGCGGGATCGGCTGGGACTTCCTCTTCTACAGCGACGTCGGAGAAAGCGGGGTCTCGCGACGTGAGGCGAGTCGTGAGGTTGTTCAGGGTCTGACGGCGCGCCTTTTCGTCCAGTGGCTGCCGGCGAACGCACCAGATGATGGTGCCCGCCGCTGGATCGTAGTACCAACCGCGCCGATCAAAGCGATTCGCGGCCAGGCCGCTCGGGGCCTCCGCGTCCGTGTACAACTCGCAGTAGATGACCGTCGCGGCGGCCGCGCTGGCGCTGGCGTCCTCGTCAGTGGTGGCCAGCGCCGGGTCGTCGAATGCGAGGTCAATGACATTGCCCTCAAGGCGGATAAGTTTCAGCATGCGGTTACGAGTTCACTTTGGTTGTGGGTGTGCCGGGAGCGGAGCTGTTGTGGGTGTGATTCTCATCGACGGCCACACCATTGACCAAGAATCTGCCCGTGACGTCCGCGCCGCCCTGCATCTCGGCCGCGCCGCCGTCCTTGCCGTAGTAGCCGCCGGTGGACGATGTCTGGCCGGCCACCTCAAGGTTGCCGGCGATCTTCGCGTTTCCCGTCGTTTCAAACAGCGGCGTGTCAGCAATGACCTTGGTGCTTGCCTTTGCCGTTACGATGCCCCCGGTGCGAATAGCAACGTAGTTCCCCTGGTGGTCATGGATGGCCACCTCGCCATCCTGCAGCTCCATCTGATACTGCTTGTCCCCCACAATCAATGCCAGGCCCTGGGCACGGTCGCCGCTTGGGAACGCTAGGTAGACCTGCGCGCCTGGCATCGGCTTGTGCGAGAAGCCGTACGGCTCAATGCGCTTGATGTTCGGAAGCGGTTCATCATCCAGCACCGTTGCCTGGACGGTGCCGCCCTCGACGAGTTGAAGCTTTCCCTGGGCGATCAGCAGTTTCAGTCGGCCGAAGCCTTGGTCGTCCATCAGTTCGCTCCCTTCTTGACACCGGCGCCGCGCTTGCTCTTCTTCTTCGGCTCGCCGATGAAGGCGTTGCGCGGCATGACCGTGAGCTTGGCCCTCTCGCCGCTGCCCGGCCCACCGCGCGTGTCCGAGCTGAACCCAATGTCGCCAATGAGGAGTACTTCGTCGATCCCTTCCTCGGGAATAATGACCCGCACCTGGGTGTTGAGCTGCCACGGCACGGGGTTGCCGGCGCCGTCGACATACCGCCATTCATTGACCTCCAGCTCGATGCGGTGGGCGCGCGCCTGGCGGCGGTTTCGCTCCAGCAGCGCCCGCCGCTCACAACCGCCGATCCCGTGGCTATAGCGGTCGGCCACGATATGCATGGGCCGGAAGAAGTTGAACGCGTCGTCCTTTGCGGCGCCACGCCGTGGCGCATCCGCCGCGTAGTCGAAACTCTTGACCACGTATTCGGAAAACCGCAGCTTGAACTCGTCGACGATGGTGTACTCGGCGATGTTGACGCCGTATTCCAGGGTCGTTACTGGCGGATCGTCGGTGGGAGCGGTCAGGATGAGCCCCCCCGTCGGCAACGGGTACAACAGCAGATTTGCCGCTCGGACAGCGTTGATAAGCGCGTTGGACGGTAGCTCGCACTGCATCGAGAACTGCGGCACCGCCTCCGTTTTCGCCGCGATCTTCACCGGCACTTTGAAGGTGGCGCACAGGCGGGTCACAATCTCGCCCAGCGTCAATCCTGACAGGGTCTTGGAGTACTGGCAGTCAACCAGTTCGCGCCCCAGAGACCGGGCTTCGATGGCGATACCGTGGCGGTCTCCGCTCACCTTGCGGCGGACTGAATCCGGCCGAACGGTTGTAACCAGTGTGTCGCCGATCAGCAGGTCGGCCACGGTGTTGACGTCCAGGCCCAGGCTCTCGCCTTGGCCGGCGCCTACGATGGCCAGGCGTACCGCCGCGCAGATATCGTCGACCGACATTTGAATTTCGACCGACTGCCAAAGGCCGTAGCGGTTGCCATTAAAGCGTAGGCTTGCGATAGGCTCATCCATAGACTTCCCCCTGGACAAACATAGGATGCCGCACCGCATTGCGGGCGATGAACACGTCCTCGTCGACGTCCAGCAGGTATGCCAGCACTGACACCGGCATGGGGTGGACGATATTGCGTTCAATCGAGGGCTTCAAATCCTGCGCCATCAGGGCGTCGATCAGCGAGGTACGCGCGTCCACCGCCGCCTCGAAGACCGAATCCGGCGCCGTGGGGAGGAGCCAGTCGAGCGCGGAGACCGCTGTGGCGAGGGCCGCGTCCCGGTCTGCCTCGGCACGATAGTCGGCCATCGCCGCCTGCGCGGTTGCGGCGACCATGAGCTGGCCGCGCAGTGCGCTTTCGCGCGCCAAGTTACGCTGCACCGCGCCGTCCGTCGCCGCGAGGCCGGTCAAGGCCGGTATGGTCGCAGTCGTAGCGATGCTGGCGAATCGCGCAACGACTCGGGGGCGCTCAGTGTCGTCCAGCTCGGCGCCGCCGCCGCCGAGCGCGTTCGTCAGGCTGCGAAGCATAGCTGCGTACTGGTCGGGAATGGCCATCAGGGCGGCGATGTCGCCCTTTACCCCTTGTACCAAGTTCATCGCCTGGCCGGCCCATGTCAGCGGCAGCGTGGCCATCGAGATGACATTGCGGAGCCCCTCCAGCTGCTGGTTCACGTTGGCAAGGAACGCGGTCATGCCGTCCGCGCTCATAGGCTCGAGCTCGAAGTCATCAACGGCAGCGTCCGCGAGCTTGGCTGTTCGGTCAATGGCAACGTCCACCTTGTCCACTTGGACGACGTACGGCTGTTTTCCACCCGGCACAAAGTCGATGGAGACTGTCGCCATGCCGCCGCGCTCGTTACTCTCGGCAATCGACCAGTCCTGGGCGCGTACCCAGAGAGAGCCGAGCCACGGGTGGAGCAGCCAGTCGGCCCCCGGCTGGTTCAGCTTCTCCAAGAAGCCATTCTTCTCCAGGTCATAGTCCGGCCCGATGAAGTAGGCATTGAGCTTCCAGTCCCACGGCTTGCCGCCGAGGTCCTTCACGTGCGGCTCGTCGCTGCCCGGGATAGGGGTGACCGCCAGGCGGCGCCCGCCTTTGGCATTGTGGTCGTCGGTCAGGAAGTCGAAGCCTCGAAACGAAGCGGTCGCCATGCGGTCTTCGTAGCTCATCTCGGCGCCCCGTTCCAGACGTTCCCGGTGTTCATCTTGAAGTTGGTCATCCCGTTTGTTTCCACCACTTGCTGTTGGAGAACCAGCCCCGGCGCCAGGCCGATGGACAGGTTCGCGTTGACGTCGACGGGCTTCTGCTCGGCGGGCTTGAGCAAGTCCTTGATGCCTTCCCAGGCCAGCCCGCCGATACCGCCCACCGCAGCGCCGATTCCGGTGCCCACGACCGGGATAATGCTGCCCACGGCCGCGCCGATGGCGGCGCCATTCAGGCCGCTCGACCCGTACCGCGTGATTGCTGACTCCTCGCCGAACGTCTTTCCAAGCGCCCAGTCACCCGCAGCGGCGCCGAGGCCAGCGGCCCCCGCGATGCCCACCCCGCGCAGCGCCCCTCGGGCCAAGCCGCTGCCGGCGGCCCACGTGGCCGCCCGGCCAATGGCTCCGCCGACCGGGCCGGCCTTGCCGCCCATTGCGATGCTCGCCAGGCCCGCCGCGCCGGCCAGCGCCCCCAGGGCACCGGTTGCCAGCGTGAGCGACCCGACGAGCAGCGGGTGCTTGTTTGCCAGGTCGCCGAACGCTTCAGCGGCGCGGCCAATAGCCGGCGTCAGGCCGTCAAGCACAGCCTTCTGGCCGATGTCCTTCTGCTGCTGTGCCATGCGGAGCTGGAAAGCCGGGGTGCTGGCCATCAGCTCATAGTTCTTGTCTCCAGCACCGTTCTCGCTGACGTCGTTCTGACGGACGGTCTCCAGAACCTTCTTCATGTAGTCGGCGTTGTTCATCATGCCCAGGAGCGCCATCAACGCCTGGCGGTCTTGGATCAGCTTGCCGATGCCCGCACCTTGGGCGATGGTTGCCATGCCTTCCAGGGCTTCCTTCTTCTGGTCGTCGCCCTTGGCCGCAGCGAGCTTCTTCTGCAGCGCCTTGTAGTCGTCGCGCTTGTTCACGGTCTGCGAGACCAGCTCGCCGAAGGCGTCGACCGAGTCAATGCCCTTGGCGCGGCGCTCCTGCAGATACTTCGGAAGATTGATGCCCAGCTTCTTGGCGTCGTTGGCCGTGTCGCTAGAGTTGATCTTGGAAAGGAGGTTGACGACGTTGTTGCCGGCCTCGTCCTTGGTGCCGGCGGTGATCACCGCCGCCTGGTTCAAGGCCGCCAGCTTGGCGAAACCGGAGCGGCCGGACATGCCGGACATCGTGGCCGAGGCCATCTGTTGCGGCAGCCACTTCGCCATATCGCGCAGTTCAAAACCGCCCGCTTGACCGGCAGCCAATGCCATGTTGAGTACGTTCGGGAGTTCGTCGGGCTTGATCTTGAAGGTCTGCATCGCGCGAATGCCGATCTGGGCCAGCTGGTTGGCGCTGGCGCCCGTCGCGGTCTGGAATCGCATCAGCTGGGGCAGCATAGTCTTGGCGTCGTCGGCCTCAAAAGCGCCAGAAGCAATCAGGGTGTCCAGAGCTTCTGCCGCTTCTTCTCGCGTGCCGCCTCCGCCCTTGCCAACGGCCTTATTGATGGCGGCCTCTAACTCCGACATGCCTTGGCGCCGGCCCTTGAAGTCGCGCTCCGCAAATGCGGTGTTGGCCATGTTTGCCAGACGTTCGTCGTAGGAGATCGCGCCGGAGGTGGGGCCTTTGAGCGCATAAGCGGCGCCAGCGGCACCGGCAATGGCCGCACCGCCAAACTTCAAGCCGGCCTGCAGTTTCTGCGCGGCGGTTAGCCGGCCCATCTCGTTGCGCAGCTCGGCGACCTTCTGGCGCATCTTGTCGGCGGCGAGGGCCTGCTCGCGCCAGGACATCGTGCCGCTGCGTGCCAGGCGGTTGTATGCCGCCTCGGTAACCTGAATTTCTCGCTGGATCGAACGCTCGGAGCGAACGCCCAAGCTCTCCCGGGCGGATGCTAGGCGCTCGTAGGTGGTGCGCTGTCTCGCGGCAGACCGCTCGGTGACGGTGGCGGCCTGCTCGGCCTGGCGCTCGGTGGCCGTGGTGGCTCGAGCTGCGGCCTGTTCGACCTGCTTGGTGTAGTTGCGAATGTTGGCCGACGAGCCGCCGTCAACAAACTTGACTCTGACCTCGACGTCGACGGCGGAGGTGTTCGACATAAAAAATGCTCCAGTACCTGATGGTGACTGGAGCATAAAGACCGCCTTCCCTGCGGTTAAGGCTGGAAACATTTCCAGCGGGTGCAGCGCGCTATGGCTTCGGGCCGACGATGCCCTTTGATACATCCGCCATCACGAAGAGCTTCGATAGCGTCCATGCCTCGATGACAGGCATCTGCTGGTGCAGCACATGGGCCACTATCGCGGCGGCGCCCAGCACCCTCGCTACTTTTTTACGGCGTCCTGCTGGGGCAGATCGGCGAAGACGCTTTTCTCGTCTTCCTCGATCATGGCGTCGACGTGCGCAATCGCAATCTGGTAGTCCAGGCCGTGGAGTTTCTCGACGATTGCCTCGTCCACCCCCGCGATGCTGGCGACCAGAGCGATGCGCTTCTTGGTGCCGCCGCGCAAGTCAAACGCCAGGTAGTCGCCTGCCACGGTGTGATCGCGGAAGCGCAGTTCCTTGACGGACAACTTGCCGAACTGCAGCGGAGCCTTGAGGCGCTTCTCGGCCGTAGCCAGGATCGAACCATCGGCCTCCTTCAGCTCCTTCAGGTACGCCTTGATTGCGGCCTCGTCCGCATCGATCATGGCGTCGCAGTGGCGGGCCGCAGCCTGGTAGTCCGCGCCGTGCATGGTCTGAATGACGGCCAGCGGCAAGCCGGTGATGCTTGCAACCAGCGCCTGGCGCTGGGCGGTGCCGCCGGCCTGGTCAAACGCCAGATAGTCGCGCGCTTCGGTGTGGCTACGGAACACCAGTTCGGCCAGCGGCTTGCCTTCGATGGACAGTGGCTTCTTGAGCTTCATCGCGCTGTCCTTACGAGATACGTTCCGAGCTGTTCGAGAACAGCACCACCTTGATCTCGCCTTCTCCGCCGACTGCGGCAGGCGATTCCAGCGAAGCCTGGCTCATCAGGTAGACCGCACCATCCGACAGGCGGACGGTGATGTCTTCTTCCTCGATGTCGTTGATGGCGTCCAGGTCCACGCCGACGGCGTTGAGGTTCAGCTCCAGGCGCGCTGCTTGCGCGCTGGAGGTGAACCCGCCGTCCTGGGGCAGACGGCCCGGCTTGTGATTGCGCTTCTTCCCGCTCGGCGTGAAGGTGCCGGGGTTGTCCGCCAGCGGCAGCTTGCCGACCGATGGAACCGACACCGTGCGGATGTTGGTCATTTCCATGTTGTTTCCCTTTCAGGTGTGGTGTGTGTGGCGCCCTAGTATGTCGGCACGGCCTTCAGGAAGCTCGACTTGCCGGCGATGATGTAGTACGGCGAGTTGATAACCGGCGTGTCGTGGAAGTTGAAGCGGCTCGGGTTGTCCGGGTCTTGTTCCACCACCAGCGTCGACTTGTAGTAGGCGTAGGCCTGCACCCAGCCCTTTTTGCGCAACAGGTCGTTCTGGTACAGCGACAGCAGGAAGGCGCGCACGCCGTCTTCGGTGGTGATGCGCAGGCCGGGGCGGTAGTCTTCATCGGTCTTGGCCGCCACGGTGCCCGTGAATTTCTTCTTCGCACCGGTGATCTGCTCGTAGCGAATACGCTCCATGACCTCGGCGGTGTTGATGTCGAGGAAGGCATCATCGGCGCTGCCGTCCGGGCGGAACTGGTACATCGAGATCAGGCGCTTGATGTAGACGGTACCGTCCTTACCGATCTCCAGCATGCTGATGCCCTTGAACAGAAGGCTGTTCGCGTCAGTCCACTGGAAGTATTCGCCGGGGACACCGACCAGGCCCGGCAGCGGTGTGTCTTCGAGGGACTGGACCGGGTTGCTCTGCAGACGGGAACCGGAGCCCGCACACAGGGCGGCGGCCGTCTCCCAGGTGGTCATGGGCTGCGTGTCGATCCCGACGGAGCAGATATGTACCGCGTTCTTGGTCTCCCCATAGGTGGCGGCGTCCTCGAAGCCACCCCGGTAGGCATTGAAGATGCGGAAGCCTTGCTGAACCGGAGGCTGATAGCGGCGGTTGCTTTCAGTGTTCCAGGCTGCAATCGTCACGTTGTCGTTAATGCCTAAGGCCACATAGCGGAACCAACGGCCGTTGCCGATGATGGCGGCCAAGTCGCCCGGCGCCGGGTCGCCCGCGCCGCCGCTCATCGCCGTCAGGGACACCGAAAGACCATCCGGGGTCTCCTCGCCGTACAGGTTCAGGCGGATATCGACGTTGTTGCCGCAGGTGCCCTTGTGGCGGGCGGTCAGCGTCACCACGGCGGCCGCAGCGGCGGCGGTCACCGGGATATCACTGCCGGCGGCGTTGATCGCTGCGGCGATTGCGGTGGCCAGGTCAGCTGGCGTAGCGTTTGCGGCTACCGGCGCCACGATGGAACGTTGCGCGATGTACAGCGCCAGCACGCCGGCCTCGGTGGCGGCGGCGTCCACGGTGATTTTGCCGGTCGCTGCCACGCCGGCCGGCAGGTCGGCATACGGCAGGATGTACATGTCGTAGGTCGGGTCGATCTTGCGATAGCGCGCGGCCATCTGGTGGAGCATCGAGCCGTCGCCGGCCTTCTTCTTGGCGTCCTCGACACCCGACAGGCGCACGATCTCGCCAGCTGCGGCCGACCCGCTGGCCAGCTTTTGGCCGACCAGGAGGATGATGGGCAGATCACCGCCCAGACCGGCCTGGCTGCCGTCGATCTCGATATAGCCGCCCGGGTAGCGCAGGGCCTCGGGAATGTAGGACATAGCGATGGTGCTCATAGGTCGGTTCCTTGTTTTCTGATGCCCTGGTAAGCGGGCGGGTCGGGCAAATAGTTGGTGATGAGGGTGGTGAACTCGTAGCGGTCTGCCCAGTACATGTCACCATCGGTGTACTGCAGCACTCTCCCGCTCACATACTTCATGGGGCGTTTGCCCGGGCCGATCTCCCAGCCCAGGAGGCGATCCTTCACGGCGCGCCGGTAGGCCAGCAGGAGGTTGTCGCCTTCGGCCCGCGCCTTGTGTTTTCTGGCGTTCTCCACGGCGATCACCAGGTCGAGAGTGATAGTGACGTTCTCGGCGCGCTCGCCGGCATGGGACGACTTCTCGCTGGCCCGTACCACCCAACAGGCCGGGAGCGGCAACGCTTCGGGCTTGATCTGCGCGAATTCGGCCGCGCCTTCTACATTTCGAAACCAGCCTTGCTGGAACGAAGGCGGCTTAGGCGTCAGCAGGTCGATCAACGGGTCAAGGCTAATCATCGTCGTCCTGGCTCAGGCGGCGCACGCCGTACCGGCCGGGCCGGCTGTCGATGATCGCCAGGTCACTGGACGGCGCCGGCTCTTCCGGCGGCGCCGGGATCAGATTCTGCGTTCCCTTGCTGTGGTTCCCGAGCATGGTGATGACGTTGCCGTATGCCTTGCTCACGTCCTCGGTCATGTTCTCGGCGCCCTGCAGGTTGTAGAGCGCGATGGTCGACGCGATGCGCGCGAGCAGCGGCGTCTGGACGGTATCGGGAATGCCGTAGGTCAGCACCAGGGCGTCCGCGTCCGCCAGGGCCTTGTCGATGGCATCCAGGGCGAGCGCGATTGCCTGCTGCTCGTCCTGGCTGTAGCCGGACAGGTCGCCGCCCGCGATAGCCAGGCGCAGGGCTTCGTCCGGCACCATGTCCATGTCGGCCGGAACGGCCAGCTGGGCGAGGCGACGAGCGTTGCAGCGCGCGAGCAAATCAGCGCGGGCGGCGAATCCCATTACGCGCTACCTTTCTGGCCGCCCTTGGTTGCGGCCTTGGCCGCCGGTTTGGCGGACTCCTTCTTTGCTGCCGCCGGCTTCTTGGCGGGCGCTGCCGCACCCCTGGCCGGCGTTGCGGGCGGCGCGGCGTCTGCCGCAGCCGGCGCGCTTACGCTGCCGGTGGGTGCAGCCGCTGGAGGATCGGAAGCGGTGCCGGTACCGGAGACGCCCACAGGGTCAGCTGTGTTGGGCGTGTCGTTCTCCAGATCGGCCGGCTGCTCTACCGAGACCTCCAGCATCTGCTCTGCTTTCAGTCGGTTCAGGGTGGCGTCATCCACCTCAACCGCCTGCCATTGTTTTTTGAAACGCGTGCCGCAGCGGAAGAACGAGTCTTGCCGGGCTACGGGAACGAGTCGTACATAGACTTGCGTCATGGCGCTGTGTCCTTAAAAAAATCCCCCGCCCGCTCGGGCGGGGGACAAACATGGAGCCAGACTGCGCTCCCTTCCGCTCACGTGTCAGTTACAGCCAGGGCGAGACGAGCAGCTCCAGGCGCTTGTAGTTCGTATTGCTTTCGCCGCCGGCCAGGTTTTGTTTCAGCAGGATTTCCTCGGCAGCCGCGCGGTTGTCCATGCCGACCACCAGCGTGTCGGCGACCAGGCCCAGCTTGCGCTGGCCGTCGCCCTTGAACTTGCCCATCGCGTCATAGGCGGCTTCGAAGTTTTCGGCTGTCAGTTCGGCCTTCGACCCGAACGCGCACTGCCAGAAGCCATATGCCGCGCTGCCGCGCCACTTGCCGCCGTAGCTGATCTGGTCGTAGTCGAAGTTGCGGTCGCTCGACAACTGGGTCAGCTGCTCGAACTTCGGGCGGTAGCGTTCCTGCAGGTAGATCGGGGACGCGGCGCGTTTGGTGCACAGCAGAATCCAGGGAGCACCGGTGCCGGCTTGCATGTTCGAGACCGTGACGACCGCGCCGGTGCCGTCTTCATTGGCGGCGGTCGGGTGATCGGTGTCGAAGAAGTACTGGCCGTCGTAGCACTCACTGGCGAAGCCGGCCGCCAGGGCTTGGAAGATCAGATCGTTCTTCAGGTCGATGGCTGCTTGGCCGGCGGATTCGGCCAGTGTGCCGTACTGGCCGATTTCGTCGTCCTCGATGTCATCGACCTTGACGTCGATGGTGGTTTCGAACTTGCGGTTGGTGACCTGATAGGCGCGTTCTTGCACGGCTTTGTGCACGCGGGCGCCGACCCATTCGCGGAACGCCGGGAACTGCGTCAACCAGGCGTAGGTATTGGACTTGCTGCCGCTGGCGACCAGCTTGGCAATTTGCTTCCAGTCTTCGCGGGTCATGCCGAGGCCTGCGTTCCAGCGGGCCACCAGCGTGGTCTTGAGGGTGTCGAGTTGAGCTTGTGTCAGTTGGCCCATTGGTTTCTCCTTGGGGAATTGCGATGAATGTTCGATGCCGCGCTACTGGTGGGCGCCCGCCAGCCTTACTTCTGAGTCTTCTGCGCCTCCAGGAACTGCTCCGGCGTCACGTTCATGCGGGTGCACATGGCCAGCTGGTCGTCTGTCAGGCCGTGGCCGCCGTTGTTGTCCGGCTGGTGCTGCGGCCCCTTGGCCAGCGGGATCGGTGCCGTTGCCTCCAGGTACTCCGTCAGTGCGGCCAGGGACTGCTTTTCCGCCCACGGCTTCTGCGCGGGCACCAGACGGCCGTCGTTCAGCGCGGCCAGCAGCAACGCATCGCGCTTCTGGTTGTCGTTCAGCGCTTGGCGCTCGGCCTCAGCGGCCGTCAATGCGGCCACCTTCGCGGTGAGCGCGGTGACGCTGTCGGTGAGCTGGCCCTTCTCCTGGGTCAGCGCGGCCACTTTGGTTTGCAGGCCATCACGCTCAGCAGCGAGCGCGGCCAGTTGCTTCTCATCGGGCATTTCAGCCTCCTCTTCGGTTGAAAACACGGAATGCGCACGGGCCAGGTCGGCCAAAGCTTCTAGGCCATCGAGCGCGGGGGTATTGGTCAGGGCAACGGAGATCAGCTCCAGCACCTCTCCGGTGAGGCCGTCGTAGATAAAAACGGCGCTGACGTAGCGGTACTTCTTCTGGGTGATCAAGTCGGCGGTGTCGCCTACCCAGGTGATCTCGGTAGCAAACAGGCCCTCGAGGCGCCATTCGAGAGTGCGGGGAATCCAGCCGGCGGCCTCGGCGCGCTGGCCGTTGAGGCGGGCGTTCAGAGTCTGGTGTTCGAAGTCGATGACGATGTCGGTATGGCGGGCGGAGGCACGGGCGATGACTCGCGCCGCGCTGTCTGCGCTCAGGCGCCACGCGTCCACATCTGCAGGCCGGCCGTCCACCGCGCGGAACTCTCCTGCCGGCAGCAGATGCATCTCGGTAGGCGCGGCGCCGGCGTCAATGGCCAGCGCGAGGGTCAACCCGGCGATGCATGTTTTACGGATGGTTTTGGACACGTCTCTGCTCCCTGTTTCGATAGGGAGCATTCTTGCCGGGGGGAGAATTGAGGCCCACGCTGGAAACATTTCCAGCGGACGGGAGAGGGGCGACCGATTTAAACGCCCTCAGAGGCGTTTTCACCACTCCAAGCCCCCTTCATACTCGGAGGGGGGAGAAAACGGTTTCTAAATCGGTATCAAACGATCCTAGACGTGCTCTTGTGGCCGAGCTGGAACCGGAATGGCGAGTTTGGGCTAAAAGAGGTCGAGTTGGGCGTCTTCCTCGTCCGAGCAGATGTTCTGTATCTGCCGCGAGGAAAGGCGGTAGCGGTGAGCAAGCGTGGACAAGCTGGCGGCGCCGCGATCTTTTCTGATTTGGGTATTTCGAATGCGTTGGTACAGTTTGTCGGCCTTCGGCAACCAAAGGCGCCCATTGGCGTCCAGATGGGGGCGCAGAGTGATTCGCAGGCGGGCCAGCTCCTCAGGCGCCAAGCCCATTGCCCGCTCCCGAAACGCCGGTACGTTGCAGTTCACGCCGCCGTACTCTTGCAGCCAATCCCCGGCCCGAGTGAAGCCGAGCGCGCGCACGACGGCGCGCAACACCGCCGGCAGCGTGGACAGGAAGTCGTCGTCCAGGCTCGGCCACGCCCCGGTTTCTGTGTCCGGGGCATGCGGCAGGGATTGGGGGAGCCGTGGCGCGGACATGGTCAGCCCCGGTTCATCCACGCCTTGAGGGCCTCGATGACGGACTGGCGCTCGTCATCTGTCAGGCCGTCGAGGTTCGGCACCTCGTGGGTAACCTGGCGCGCGCAGAACGACAGCAGCGCCGCGCGGTCGGCGTTCTTGACCTTACCGGCTTTCCCGAGCAGGCCCCATAAACGGAAGATGTGGGCGATCTGCGGCGATACGGCCTTGGCTTGGCCTTCGCGCTTGAACACGCCGCGTTGACGCGGCCAGCCCCGGCGCTCGTAGTCGTCGAGGGCCGAGCCAAGCTGCTGGGCCGACATGGTGCTCGCGGAGATTCGGCCGTCCACCGCTCTGGCGCCGTAGCGTGCCAGGAGGTCGCGGTGAGAGTCATCGCTCCAGCCGGGCAGCGTCTTCGCCGCCCACGACTTCGCGATGCCCAGGAGTTGTCGTAGGTGTTTGAGGGTATCGCTCACAGGCCCAGCTCCATCGTACGTGGGCAACGGGTCGCTTCGACGCTCCTGATGATCACCAGGGGGTAAAGGTCGCTCGTTGCCGGCTTGTCGCTGCGCTCTACCTGGTGCGCGCCCTGGCCCCACAACTTTGAGGCCAAGCGCTCGGCCGCCTGAATAGGGCCGGACGTGCATGACGCGCGGGTGCCCTTGTGTGCGACCGAGTATGTGCCCCCGGCCTGACGAACTTTAAGCTCGATGCGTTCCATAGCGCCTCCGTTAGCATCCGGCCGCGCGGGCAACGCTGGCCAACTCCTCGGCAGAAGGCGCCCACGGAAAAGTGATTGCCGCCGCGTCCACGATGGCCAGGTCGAGGCGATGCGCCACGTGAAGCTCAAGATGCGCGCCACGGGATCGCTGCCAGCCGGGCAACGTCGCGACGGTGTCGCAATCCAACATCGCCTGTAGGTCGACGCGCATGCACTCTTCCCAGGACTTCGCAGTGGCCGAATCGGTGTGCAGCTCGGCTGGATTGACGACCTCGTATCCCAAAGCACGCAGGCGCGCTGCCTCCGCGTTGAAGGCCGCAAAGTTGAGGTTGGGAAGGCCCGTCATCGGGCCGCTGATGTAGACGCGCTTCATAGGCGCACCTTGATGCCGAAGGTAACTCCGTTCACGCGCAAAACCCGGCCGCACCACGCGACGAAGGATTCGAGCGCGTCGATGCCGGCGTGCTGGTTCGGGGCCTCTGGCAGGCCTGGCACCAGCAGCTTCCCTTCCGACGCGCCTTGACCCTCGCGCGCCACGGCCGCCACGGTTTCCTTGAGGGCGGCCTCCGGGCCGCGCGCAAATTCGATTGCTGCTTTAGGCGCAGTCCCGATCTCCCCGAACTGGATCAGGCCGGAGGCCCAGCAGTACGCGCAATGCGTTGCTTTAGCCTTTGCCATTTTCTACTCCGTCTTCTTGTTCTGCATGCAAACGCGACGGCAAGCCGGGAACCCCGGCCAAGAGAGCCGCGATCTCGGATATCGCCTCGTGCTTGCTGATCCCCATCGGCGCCAGGTGACGCTGGATCACTTTCCGAATGGATTCGAGCGCTTGGGCCGGGTTGGTGGCGCCAGCGTCGTCCCCCGACGCCGTAACCACCGCGTGTAAAATTCTCTTAACTTTCTCGCCGCGTAGTAACACTACGGCAAAATCGCAATTCGTGCCGGGCCCGAGTGGCTCGTCACTGGCCGAGCTCAAGTCGATAGTGATCGCGTTCAGGTCGAGAGCCCGCATCTGGTTGATAACGGAGACGAGCTTGCGCTCCGGCCAGCCGCGTGCGTCTACCACGTTCATGCACTTTTCCATGTCACACCGCCGCAGCGTCAAGGGTGATGGGCTGATACTCGCCCTGGGAGTCGCGCTCGAAGAACCGCACGTAAGATTTGCTGCCGATGATCTGCAAGCTGTCGTTGACGGCCTCGATACCGCGCTTCCATTTCTCGTCGTCGATCTTGAGGTTGGCCAGTTGACGCATGCGGCTCAAGCTGATCTTGCCGTTTGCATCAGCCTGGAAGGACGCCTGCAGCAGCGCGCGCACCTCCGGCCGCTGGCCGGCGCCCCATTCGGCGGCGCACTCCAGCAGCAGCGTCTCGGCCGCCTGGATGCGTTCGTCGTACTGCGTGTGCTGGGCGACTGAAATTTGCACCTTGAAACGGCCGTCATAGCTGGTCAGGGAGACGTTCCCCTTGGCGCCGCCGATCTTGACGTCGTACTTCTCAGCTGACAGTTGGGTGAAGGCACCGATATCGCGGAAAGCCCGCGCCTTCAGCTCTGCCAGGCCATTGCTGGCCACCTTGGCGGCGCTGGCTAGCTCGATCACCAGCTCGTCGCACATCAAGTCGCGCTCGCTGATCAGCTCGACCGGCACCAGGCGGCCCCTGGCATCTTCACGGTACCCCTCGGGAATCTTCTTGCTATCGCTCATTGCGTTCTTCTCCTTGTGAAAAATCAGTGTGTGGCGTCGTCGGCCCAGTGGGAGGTGGTGCTGCCGCCTTCGTGGGTGGCCTCTATGGCGGCCCGGGTTTCGCCCTCGGGCCGGTAGATCACAACGCGCATCCCGTCGGGTAGCAACCGGCCGACAACGCTCAAGGCATGCGCCATGTCAGCGCTGGCCCATACGTCCGCGCTTGCGGCCTTGGTGCGGCCACGTGTTTGGCGCCGGCTACTCACGGCCATCCCCCGATGTGGCGGCGGACGTCGCAGCCGGCAAAGTCGACGTGAGGATGGGCGGCCTTGCCACTGACCTCGATGCGGCTTTTCTCCAGGGAATCGCCTCCTTTGACGACGCAGCGGTGGACACGGAAGCCGATCTTGCGCAGTTGCCTGCACGCTTCGTTCGCCTGGGCAAGCCGTTCGATGAAGTTGGTAGTGAACACTCGCATAGCGGCTCCTCAATTCGCTGCCTGGAGGCAGAGGGCCTGCTTGGCCACGGCATCAATCAGCTTCACGTCCAGCGAGCGGCCCTTGCCGAACTCCTTGGTCGCGGCGATCAGGCCTTCGGTCAACATGCGGGCGCTGCCCCGGCTGTAGTCGTACATACGCTGAATCACTTCGTCCGGGACTTCGCGGTCGCCGAAGCCCGACTGCACCATCGCGGCGGCGTCTTCCAGGGTGATCTTGGTGATGGTCTCCGGCCAGAAGCCGGCGCGGGAACGGATTTGATCGAACTGGCCGTGCTCCGGGGAGATCAGGCCGCGCAGGTTCTCGGTGCCGGCCAAGACAATGCCGATGTTCCCCAGGTCGCGCAGGCGGCGCAGTGTGTGTAACTGGTGAGGGGTCAGAGTTTCGGCCTCGTCGATGATCAGCAGGCTGTTGGTGTTTTTCAGGGCGTCAACGATGTCCCGGAACTTAATCTCGAGGTTGGCCTTGGAATCGAAGCCCAGCACGGCGCGATGCAGATGGTTGATCAGGCTCGACGTAGTCATGGTCGGAGTCGCCTCGATCAGAATCGTGTTGTCGTTGTCGGCCTTGTAGCACTTCAGGGAATAGGTCTTGCCTGTGCCCACGTAGCCGGTGATTACCGAGAAATTTCTGTAACGGCGGGCCATCTGACAAGCGGTATGCACCAGCTTGTAGACGGTCGTCTCGACCGGCGCAATCACGTCCAACTCGACGTCATCGCGATGTCGCATTGCGGCCTCCACGGCGCGAAGCTGCTTGCTCGGGCTGGAGTCGTAGTAGCCCTTGAGGATTTGGGTCAGTGTGCTCTGATGCACCCGGGCCAAGCGCGCAAGGTGTACCAGCTTGAATCCGCGCTCGGACAGCCACTTGGTAACGCGGACGCAGGCGTCGCGGTCTGCGGTCGTGTAGTGGGCGGCGTAGACGACCTCGGCTTGCGAAGTCGGGTTGATCGAAGTGAGTTTGGGCATGGGAAGGCTCCGGTTCGTTGTCGGTTATTGGTTGTCGGTGATGTTCAGGTCAAGCAGCAGCGGTTCGTCGTCCTCGATTACCCGCACATGGGCTTCGATGGCGGGCATGGCGCCCTCGGCAACCGCTTCGACGTCGATCACCTGGCCCGCGCGGGCCTTCTGTTCGGCCATCTTCTTGTCCAGGCGCTTGATGGCGTCGGCGGCGCGGTTCTGACGCTTCTCTTCCAGGCGGTTAGGTGCGATAGCGTCAATGGCGGTGATGAGATGTGCGTCGCATATCCACCGTCCCTCCACCGTACGGATAACGGCGACACGGTCGTCCATCAGGTCATACTCCAGCACCACCTTTTGGCCGTTGAAGCAATGCAGGTCGGGATGCTTGTAGCCCCGCTTGCCATGACGCAGCGACGCGCGGGCAACGGTCAGCGCCACGGCTTGGCGCTTCAGCTCGAGGGCGCTCTGGTGCGGCGGGATGGGTACCAGCGCCTCCCACAGGGAGCGGCGAGTGACGTTCTTGTCTTCGGGATGTGGGCGGTCGACGAACCGTTCCATCCAATCGTCAAAGGCGTCGCGGAACTCCGCGAGGGACGGAAGGGTAAGGCGGCCGGCCTTGATCTCCCGCACGGTCGCGTTAAGTGCTTCGGGAGCCATATCGGTGCCGCAGTAGAACTGCGGGCGCCACAGCTTCAGGAAGTCGTCCTTCACGATGCGGAAGAAGCGTTCAACCCAGCCCTTTCCGTGCGGGTTCCCAGGGATGGCGTGGATGATCTGCTGGACGCCGGCCCGGGCGTAGAAACCGGTCAGCTCATCGCTCATCAGCTTGTTCTTGTGACCGGAGCCATTGTCAACGTACAGGAATGGCGGAACGTGGTTCCAACGGGCGAACGTCTCGGCCCACATGTTTTGCACGGCGACCGTGCCCTCGTGTTCGTCAGCGCGCCAACCCACTGGGTAGCGGCTACGCATGTCGATGGCAACCGTCAGCTCAGGACGCCAGATGTCACCGGTGACCGGATGGGCCAGATAGATGTCGGCGCGATAGCCGTCGGCCACGTAGACGTCACCCGCCAAGGCGTTCTCGGTGGAGCGGCGCACGTAAGCTTTCTCGGTGAGGCGATACAGGTTTTTGCCGATCCGGGCCGGACTGTTTCGGCCCAGCATGGCGGGGACGCCTGCCAGATAGTTGCGCACCTGGTCGTAGCTCACCGGGAAGTGGTCGACTTCCACCAGGCGACGATGGACTGCCGACATATCAGGCTTGCTGGGCGAGTTGAAGTACTCGAGGGCTGGCCCCCACCATCCTGCCGCTTCGACGACCCGGCCCTTGTGTTCGGGCAGGAGAGCGGTGACGCCGCCCTCGCGGTATTTTGCACACCAGTCACAGATAGCTGACCGCGATGGCGTCTTGCGGCCAGACTTTGCGGATTCTTGCAGAGCGACAGCAAAGTGCTTGGGCAGGCGGTCGGCCTCGCCGCGTTCCAGCATCAACGCGATGGCGTTGTTCTGCGTAACGCCTTGATCCGTGAGGGCGCGGACATAGCCGACCACAGTCTCGCGGAACATCGCCACCTGGCGGGCGCGGTCGGTGGATTCCTTCCACGGGTCGCGGCTGCGTAGCGCCAGCACCTGGGCGGTGGGCAGCGGCGCCACTGCGCCGCTGGTTGTCCCTACGAGCTTCACCATGTTTCGCGCTCCCTTCATGGCTTATTCCCCCTTGGCTTCCTTGTTTTTCGACCCTGCGGGCCGGCCCCGGCCGCGCGGTTTGGCTTCGTCGCGTTTCTCCTGGCGCGCGGCCACGTCCGCTGCGTGGCGGTTCTCGATGGCTGGGTAGTCCAGAATCCAACGCTGCGCCTCTTCCGGCGTGAGGATGTGGCCGGCCAAGATGCGCTCTGGCATGTCGCCGTCATGGACAGTGGTACGCATCAAGTCGAGCAGGTCGCATGCGCGTGCCGCAATCACATGGGCGGCAACCCACAGTTGCTCCATTTGGATGCGCCATTCGGGGGCGTTTGGTCCTTCGACGTTGACCTCCTCGTATAACTTGCGGAGGCTGTCCAAGTTGAGGCGAGTGTCGGCTTCGAAAGCCATGCACTCTTCGCGGACTTCGACGGTGCGATCCAGCAGCTCGGTCGTACTGCGCTGGTTAGCGCTCATAACCCGCTGGAGCTTCATTTCCGCTCGCTCCAGCTCGGCCTCGTAGTTCTTTTCGCGCCCCTTGAGCCGTTTGACCTCTTCCTTGAGTTCTGCGGTCGTCATCACGTCCGCCTTGTCCATCAGGTCGTTGCCTTCCTCCGCCGCCGCGTCAATCACTTCGGGCGGCAACGATGCCAGCAGGGCGACCTTCACGCGGCCCAGCGCCAGAACGTCGTCGAGCTGGTCAGCGGGTAGCAGCGTGACAAACTTGGCGATCTTCATGGCCTCGTAGACCCGCTGCTTCGCCAGGCCGTGCTGTTCCATCCAGGCAGTGAAACCAGCCGGCCTTTCACTGTCCGCACGTTCGGAAACTGATTTACGGTCGCCGCCGTTGCCCAAGGAAAGCAGTTGGTTGGCCTTGATGAAGGCAAGGCCGGCGCGGGTGACTTCGAACATGGCGCGGTTCATGGAGTCAGCGCCCAGCAGCGCCAACTCGCCCAAGTCCTCGGAGACGATTCCGAAATGTGCGCTGACCTCGGCAAGGCGCTCCGGTGCGACAGCTGATAGCGCCGTTACCGGGGCTTCCGGCAGCACCAGCTCGCTGGCCACTGCGGCGGACTTCTGATTGGGCTTCTTGCTTGTTGCCACTTTGCAATCCTCCTATTAACGCTTCTTGTTCTTCGAGCGAACCACCACGGCATTCAGCTTTTCGGCGATCTCTTTGCCTTGGCCGAACGTGCCCTTGTTGATGCCTCGGAGGACGTCCGAGGCGTTCCGATAGCCGTACTTGTGCTTCTCGCACCAGCCCTTGAGATTCGTCCCGTCCTTCCTCAGGGCGTCGAGCACATCAGACCTATTGACTGCTGCTGGCATGTCGTCATACTCCTCACAATTTGGTAACTATCATTCACAGCGATTGATAGGGATTATGGGTAACGAATTCGTTACCGTCAACTACTTTTTAAAGGGGGCTTTTCGTGTCCATAGGTGAGAGGCTTCGAGAAGAGCGCGAGCGGCTAAAACTCAGTCAGCCGGCAGTCGCAGAAGCGGTAGGTGTGTCGAAGAAAACTCAGATCGACTACGAGAAAGACCGCACGCCACCAGACGCCAATTACTTCAGCGTCGTGGCTGGACTCGGATTTGATATCTCATACGTAATAACGGGCATGCGCATCGAGAACGCTGCTCGTACCCCGCTGGAGCTTGCATTCCTTCGGAACAGTCGCGCCATGCCGACCATTGAGGCGCGGCAGGCGGCGCTCGATGCAGTGGTGGGCCTGCGCAAGGCCTTTGGCGGAAAACTTGATGGGGAGGTTTAAGTGGAAAATAGTTCTGAAAAGGTTACTCCTAGTGCCTCTGTTTCCAGGCTAAAACAGGTAACGATTTTCTCTCTTTCGTTGGCCGTGCTGATTCCGGCCGCGAGTTACTTTTCGTCGGCGTCGAAACAGCCGGCGCCGGCCGTCGTGGAATCTTCAGCGCCAGCGAGCCCGGAGTTTCAGGAGGTGATGCGGCAGGCGCATGCCGGGGACTACCAGGCGCAGCGCAACCTGGCTTACGGCTACGCGGCGCAACCGTACCCGGGGCAAGAGAAAAACTCAGTACTGGCGTGTGCCTGGTACTTGGTAGTGGCTAATTCGGGCAGCCCGAAGGTCGACGCCGGAGACGCCAGCAACGCGAACCTGTACTGCGGTCGAATCGACGGCGATTTACTGGCCACGGCCAAAGCGCGGGCTACACAGTTGTTGGCGGAGATATACCGCCGCTGACCTAGCCGGAGCCGGGCCGCTGGAAACATTTCCAGCGTGGGACGAACGAGCTTAGAGGCGTAACTTCCGATTGTCGCAAGGCAATCAATCGGAGATTACGCAATGCTCAAACTTCGCTCTAACTTCTCGTCCCTCAAGGCGCCACGCCTGTTCGGCTGGCTGGTCTTTACCGTCTTCCTTCTAGCGGTCATCGGGCTGCTGCATCCGCAGCAGTTCTGGGTGAGCGTCTACAAACTGTCGCTGGTCACTTTGGCCGGCGTGGCGGGCTATTGGCTCGACCGCGCGCTGTTCCCCTACGCCCGCCCGCATTCCTTCATCGAAGACGATCCCGACACCGATCCCCCGCGCGCTGAATGCGTCATGGGGCCGGGCTGTGAAGCCATTACTGTGGGCGCCGCTGAATCCATGCAGCAGTCCTTTGCCGCATCGATGATCCGCCGGGCCATCATTGTCGGCTGCGCCATGTTGGCGGTGGGGCTGGGTGCCTGAAATGGCTTGGGAAAAGTACACCCTCGGCGTGCTTCGATTCTGCGCCGTGGCACTGCTCCTCCTGCTAGCCGTGGCTTTCGGACTGGGCGTTCTTACGGGCCGCGCCACCGCGCAGGACATTCCTCGCGCGGCGCTCCAGTATCGCGGCGAGCTGACCCGGGTTGCGCATGCCGTTTGGGGCCTCGACGCGCCCGTACCCCTGTTCGCGGCGCAGATTCACCAGGAAAGCGGCTGGAACCCGGCGGCCGTCTCCAAGGTGGGTGCCCAAGGCATGGCGCAGTTCATGCCAGCAACAGCGCGCTGGTGGTGCGGGCTGCGGTCGGTACCGGCGCAAGACTGCACTCCAACGAATCCGACGTGGGCGATGCGCGCCCTGGTGGAGTACGACCTCTGGCTGTTCCAGCGCGTCTATGGTGATAGCCAGTACGACCGCCTGTGGGCGACGTTCCGCAGCTACAACGGCGGCCTGGGGCACTGGCAGCAAGAAGCCGCCACGGTGCGCCCGGTCACTGACCGCGTGGCCATCGACGCGGCTTGCGGCAACGCGAGGCGCAGCGCCATCTTCTGCCCCGAGAACGTCGGCTATCCCCGCCGGATCATGCAGGCCCTGCAACCGCGCTACGGCGCATGGGGCCCGGAGGTCAGACCGTGAAGAACATTTCAGAATTTGTCGCCTCGATCCTGATTGCGGCCGTACTGTCCTTGGCGGTTGGGCTAGGCGCTGGCGCATTCATCGCCTGGAAGTATTTGGGCGAGCGCCACCTGGCCGACCTCGCGACCAGGGACGCAAACCAATCACGAGCCGATGCCTTGGCGATAGCGGCTGAAGCCGAGCGCACGCGTCTCGCGACAGTCCGTGGGGATCGCCTGGCTCTCGACCTGGCCAAGACGGAATCTGCTCTCCAATCCAAGTCCAAGGAGTTATCCAATGCGCTACTTAAAACAACGAGCGGCCGCACTTGTCTTGCCGCTGACACTGTGCGCCTGCTCAACGACTCCGCAGGTGCCGCAAGTCCGCCTGGGGGAATGCCCCCGCCCGCCGGCCAGCCTGCTGCAGCGGATGGGGCCGTTGCCACCGATACCGACGTCGCCGGCTGGGTCGTCAACGCCCGCCAACAGTACGACACCTGCCGTGGGCGGCTCGACCGGCTGATCGATTTTGAAACTGCAGAGGGAGAGAAATGAGCCGGGAAGACTTAGCAACGTTGTCACTGATCCTGTCGTTTGCCAATTTCGTGCTGACTTGGGGCGTCGCGTTGTACATGTACCTGTCCAACAAGAATAAGGCTACGAATTCTCGCATTGACCTGGTGATGAAAGACCTCAACGAAGTCATCAAGGAACACGGGAATCGACTGACAAAGCTCGAGGGCGGCCCGTCGCATCAAGACCTCGGCCAATGGCATGAGAAGACCAACCAGCTCGGCACCAGCCTGGCGCAGCTCACCGGCACGGTCAATGGTATGAATCGCCTTCTGACCAGCATTGACGAACACCTGCGGAGCAAGACGCGATGAATAACTACGAAAAAATGCAGCGAGAAGACCTACGCCTGCGCGTGCTGCAGGTGCTGTCCACCGTGCCCGGTTACCGCGCCAACGAGACGCTGGTGCGACAACAGCTTGCGGGCAACTACGGGCACGCGCTGTCGCAGGATGCGCTGCGCACAGAACTGGCGTGGCTCAATGAGCAAGGGCTCCTGGCGTATTCCGAGGGCGCTATCGTCATCGCCACTATCTCGACACGTGGCAAGGACTGCGCGGCCGGCCTCGTACAATTGCCCGGCGTCGCCCGTCCGAGCCCGGAGGAAATGTTGATTGCAGCCGGCGTCGGCATCATGAGGCAGCAGTAATGGCCCACAACCAAGAAACGCGCGACCGTGTCCGCCAGCTCTACATTGAGGGCTTGCCGCTGAACGGCGCGGCCGTGACATGTGGCGTCAGCTACGACACCGCCCGTGACTGGAAGAAGGTCGCCAAGGCAAAGGGGGACGACTGGGATACCGCACGGGCCGCCTATCGCATCAGCGACCGGGGCGTCGACGACCTGAACAAGCAGCTGGTCGAAGACTTCGCCCGCCAGGTGATCACGACGACCCGCGAGCTGGAAGAAGGAAAGATGCCGGCCGGTGACAAGGCGCAGATGCTCGCGCAACTGGCCGACGCCTACGCCAAATTCAGCAAGGCATTTGCACGAGTCAATCCGTCGTTTTCGGCTCTGTCGGTGTCCCTTGACACCCTGAAGACTATTGCAGACCACCTCCGTACCAATGACCCGGCCGCGTTGAGGGCAATGCATCCGCATCTGGACGAAATCGGCGCCATCCTGGGCAAACGATATGGCTGATTTCGACTTCGAGGAAGACAACCACATTCCCCTGGAGGTGAAGAACCTCCGGGAGTTTGAGCAGCACCTGGCGCAACTTGGGGAAGAACTGCGCCAAGTCATCGAACTCGAGTGCGAGGCTTTTGCGACCGACAACGCCGCCAGCAAGGCGCGCAGCGGCCGGGCTGTCGACGATTACGAGTTCTTCTGCGCCACCTACTTTCCGCACTACGTGCCGACCAAGCTGTTCTCGGCGTTTCATCGCTTCATCTTCGAGCGCTACCCGGCCATCATCAACGGCAAGGCCGATGGCCGCGAAGTGCACCAGGCGCCCCGTGGCGAAGCGAAGTCGACCTACGAAACACAGCTTGGCTCGCTCTGGAATATCTGCCGGTCGCTCCGCATCGCGGCGCGCATCAAGGCCGGCGAGCTGCCGGCCAAGGCTCGCAAACACCTCATTGTGATCATTATGAACACTGAGGAGCAGGCGGCGGAAATGCTCGAAGCCATCAAAGCGGAGCTGGAGTTCAATCCGCGGCTGCTGATGGACTTCCCTGAGGCCTGCGGTAAGGGCCGCATCTGGCATGCGACCACCGCGATCACCGCCAACAACATCAAGATCCGCATAGGCGGCACCGGCAAGAAGCTGCGCGGCATGCGCCATGGCCCTTATCGCCCCGACCTGATTCACCTGGATGACCTGGAGAACGACGACAACGTCCGGGACAAGGCCCAGCGCGACAAAGTGCAGGACTTTGTACTGAAGGCCGTCCTGGGCCTCGCTGGCCCGGGCGGCGGCATGGACGTCTTCTGGCCTGGCACCAGCTTGCACTATGACGCCGCGATCAATCGGGTCTCCCGAAAGCCGGGCTGGCGCCGCAAAGTCTTCAAGTCAATCGCCACATGGCCCGACCGCATGGACTTGTGGGAGCAGTGGGAGGCCATCTATTCCAGCGGCGGGGACGGCGAGGGCGAGAAGGAGGCGGCGGAAAATGCCGCGCTTGCCTTCTACGAAGCAAACAAGGGCGCAATGAATGCCGGCGCGGAGGTATCTTGGCCCGACGTGCGGCCACTGTACCGCCTCATGTGCATGCGAGCGGTTGATCACGACGCATTCAACTCGGAGCAGCAGAACGAAGCCGGGAACGACGACACCGCGCCGTTCCGAGTGGTGCATTTCTGGGTTGACCGCCGCAACGACTGGCTGTTCTTCGGCACCATCGACCCGTCGCTCGGCAAGAAGAACAAGAAGCGCGACCCGTCCGCGATTCTGGTCGGCGGGATTAATCGTGAAACCATGATTCTGGACGTGGTCGAGGCCGATATCGACCGCAAGGTTCCCGACCTGATCATTTCCCGCGCCATCGAGTTCCAGCAGGAGTATCAATGCCTAGCCTGGGGCATTGAGACCGTCCAGTTTCAAGAATTTCTCTTCACAGAGCTGATTAAGCGGGCCGCGCTGGCTGGAGTTGCCTTCCCGGGCATTCCAATGCCGGAGAACGTCGAAAAGGAGCTCCGCATTGTCAGCCTGCAGCCGCACGTGGCCAATGGCCGCATTCGCCTGCACCGCTCGCAGTCGGTTCTGGTCGAACAGCTCAAATTCTGGCCGGAAGCCGACCACGATGACGGCCCTGACGCGCTTCACAAGCTCTGGACGCTGGCAACGCAGTTTGCCGGCGACTGGGCGTACACGGCAGTAAAGGGCACCCGTCGCGGTGCCTACGATGATGAGGATGACGACTGATGAAGTTCAACGATATCGCGAGCAAATTGCGCAACGCCGTCAAGGCAGGAGTCGAGCGCCTTCAGGCGGGCCCACGCGCGGCGCAATCCAATGCGCTCAACTACCGTTCTGTAACCACCCTCGACCCAACCCAGCTCGCGCGTGCCTTCGCGTCCGCAGACCAAGGTTACATCACCGACCAGGCGGCATTGTTTGAGCTGGTCGAGGAGCAGGATATCCACGTATTCAGCGAATTGGGAAAGCGTCGCCGGTCGGTGACTGGTCTCGGCTGGGACTTGATTCCGGCAGACGATTCGACCCAGGCGGAGCTGAACCAGTGCGCGGAGCTGGCGGACATGCTGCGCTCGGTTCCGCGCTTTGAGGATGCGCAGTACGACCTGACAGATGCTATTGGCAAGGGCATTGCGGCGCTTGAGATCGATTGGAAGACCGGGGCCGAGTGGGTGCCTGCCAATCTGGTGTGGGTGCCCCAGCGCATGATGCAGATTGACAGGGACAGCGGCGCGTTGCAGTACGTGCGCAACGGCTTGCCGGAGCCTTTGCGACCGTGGGGATGGGTTGTGCACGAGCACCGGGCGAAGTCTGGCTACATCGAGCAGGCGGCGCTGTTCCGTGTTCTGGCCTGGGCCTACGCCTACAAGGCTTACAACGTACAGGACATGCAGCGGTTCCTCGAAACCTATGGCCTGCCACTACGCCTGGGCAAGTATCCGGCAGGCATTTCCGGCAAGCAGCGGGACGAGCTGCTCAAGGCCGTCCGAAACATCGGCAACGACGGCGCAGGTGTCGTTCCCTCGACTATGAGCATCGACTTTGTCGAGGCATCGAGCGGCAAGGTCGCCGACTTCCTTGACGCAATCGAGTACTGGGAACGGAAGCAGTCGCTGGCAATCCTGGGCGGCACGCTCACCAGTCAGGCGGACGGCAAAAGCTCTACCAATGCGCTCGGCGCCATCCATGACAAGGTGCGCCGCGAGATCATGCTGCACGATGTCCGCCAGATAGAGCCGACATGGAACGACCAGCTCGTTCGTCCAGTGGCACTGATCAATGGGATGTTCCCGGAGGATCGCATCCCCCGATTCAGCTATTTGACGGAGGAGACGGTCGACCAGAGCAAGATGGTCGACGTTCTGACAAAGGCGGTCGGCGTGGGCATGGAGATCGATGTGGAATACGCCCACCGCGTGATGCAAATTCCGCGCGCCAAGGCCGGCGACAAGATTCTCACAAGCTCCGGCCGCCTGCCGCCAGCTGATCCCGCCGCGCTGGCTCGTATTGCGGCTCTGGCCGCTACGACACCGAGCGGCGAAGATGGCCCCGAGGCGCTTTCGCGTCGCCTGGCCGCGCTGTGCGGCCCGTTCGAGCAGGCCGTGTTCCAGGAGATCGCGGCGACCGTTGCGTCTTCGTCTGACTTCGGGGAAGCCCTGGAGCGAATCGAAGCGCTGAAGGTCGACCCGAGATGGGCTGAAGCGCTAGCGCTGGGCCTTGCGGCGGCCAACCTCGGCGGTCGGTCGGACGTGCAGGACGAGAAGTAATGGCCGCGTCGCCATTCCAGCTCCCTTTCGACGAGGCGATCCAGTTTTTCCGCCAGAAGGTGCAGCTGCCGTCGTCCGGCTGGACGGATATCTGGGAGCGCCAGCACAGCCAGGCGTTTGTGGTGGCTGGCGCCGCCCACGACAATCTGGTTGGCGACCTGTACAACGCCCTCCGCACTGCGCAATCCAACGGCACCGGATATCAGGCGTTCCGGGAGCAATTCGAGGGCATCGCGGCGAAGTACGGCTGGGCCTACAAAGGCACGCCGGGGTGGCGCAGCAAAGTCATCTACGACACCAACATTACCCAGGCCTACAACGCCGGCCGCGAGGCCCAGATGCAGGCGGTCAAGCATCTCCGACCATTCGCCATGTATCGCCACACCTCCATCGAGCATCCCCGGCTGGAGCATCGCGCCTGGAACGGCCTGGTGCTGCCGCTTGACGATCCCTGGTGGGATACTCACACGCCTCAGAACGGCTGGGGATGCAAGTGCAAGAAATACTCGCTGTCGCGCACCGAAGCACAGCGGGAATGGGAAAAGGCCGGCAAGACAGGGCCGGATGAAGCGCCGCAGGTTGAATGGGAGGAGCGAACCGTGGGCGCCAACGGCAGCAATCCCCGCACAGTCCGCGTGCCGAAGGGCATCGACCCGGGATTCGCCTACAACCCTGGCAAGGCTTGGCTCGAGCCGAATACCGTGCCGCCACTGCAGGGCTACGACGCAGTGCTGAAGGAGCGCGGGGCTACCTGGCCCCCCGGAGCCGCCGTGCCGCCTCTTCCCAAGGCGACTCCAGTTTCCAAGAGCGCGCTTGTTCCGGCCGGAACAAGGCCGGAAGACGCCGTGGTGGACTTCCTTGATGTGTTTGGGGCGGACATGCAGAACGGCGCCGCATTTACCGACGCTGCGGGCAGCACCGTGGCCATCAGCAAGGCCCTGTTCCAAGATGGGCGGGGGGAGTTCAAGTGGCTCGCTCGCCCGGACAAGGCGAGCCGTATGGAGTACGTCAACCTCCTGGCCATGACCCTCATCGAGCCGGACGAAATTTGGTGGGTGTGGGTAAAGGATGGTGGGGACAAGGGCCGCTGGCGGCTGAAACGCCGCTACCTGCGCGCCTTCGAGATGGACGGGAACAAAGAATTTGGCGTTGGCGTGTTCGAATGGGGCGATAACGGCTGGTCGGGCTCCACGGCGTTCATGGGGAGCCAGAATTCCGAGGCCGCCCGTGCTGCGTATTTTGACCGCCAGAGGAGCGGGCGCCTGATGTTCAGCAAAGACTAGCGCGGCTTTGCATGAGCGAGTTTGTCAGTTACCGTAGCGGGCGTTACTCAATTCTTGGGGCTCGTAATGAACATGCGGAAGCGGAAGCACCGTCTTGATAAACGACTTGGCCGGCCGGAACAGGCAACGTCGATCCGACTACACGAACAGACCGTTAGCGGCACGGTTTTCTCGGGCCTTCTGCCGGAAGATCAATATGCCTTGCTCATACTTGGGCACGTTTTCCAAGAGATAGCGTGGCTCCAGCGAATGCTGTATGTGGCGCGAGAAAATATTGCCCCAGCGTCCGAAATTGAGAAGGACGGTGACGTCTTCCAGCTTCTTTTTCTCACACGACTGATGCTGGGTAAGCTGAAGGAATTTGACACGCTTCTTGAGAAAGAAAAGAAGATTGTCGCCTTCCTCGCCGCAAATTTCGATCCCGATTCGCCGACGCGTGGAGCTGAAACCGTCAAGGGTATACAGGCGCAGTTTGCTTCGAATGACTGGATTCGCACCGGTAGAAACAAGCATTTCCTCCACTACCCAATATTCAACGACGTCAAGGACGCCTTCGGCTACATAGACTCGAACTGGGACTATAAGGTCTATCACGCTGAGCTCAGCAGCCTTACGTTGTACAAAACGTCGGACGCGTTCGCAAACTTGGCCTGGTTCAATCGCGCGGATAGCCAAGACCCGTTTCGAGGGTTTAACCGAGCGTTAGACGCTCTCCTCTCGATCGCCGGGGACGTCTTAGCCTTGATCGAACTGGCGGTGGGGCATCAACTGAGGGGCCCTCTCGCACGGGAAGGCGACACTAAGGAGATTGTTATGGCCGTACGTTCTCTCTCCGCGCAACGATTTGATTTCTTCTGCGCATTAGGGGAGCAGAAATGAAAAACGCGGCCGAAGCCGCGTCTTTTCAGTGGCCCGGATACTGTGCAGTAGCGCCGGAGCGCAGTCTGACCGAGACACGGGAGTAGTTTATGCAATTCCAGTACGAAATTCAACCTGACCACCTTGTCCGTGTCCTGCGGGCGGTCGGCCACGCCCTGGTCACCCCCGCTCAGTTGCTCGGCTCGATTGGCGAAAGCCTGCTGCGGGTCAATGATGAGCGCCACGCCCAGGGCTTGGCGCCAGACGGCACCCGCTGGGCCGAATTGTCGCCTCTGACCCAACAAACCAAGCGCCGGCCGCAGATGTTGTATGAAAATGGCGACCTGCTACGCTTTCAGTATCAGGTGCAAGGCGATAGCGTTGCCATCGGTACGACGGACTGGAAGGCGATCTTTCACCACAACGGCACACGGCCCTATGTCATTCGGCCAAAAACGGCCAAGGCGCTCCGTTTTGCCGGCATCATGCGCAAGCAAGTGCGCCACCCGGGATTGCCGGCCCGCCCGCTGGTCGGATTTCCCGATTCTGACCGCCGCTTGACAGAGGATGTTGTGGAAGATCATTTAATGGCAGTTTTAAACGCCAGCAGATGAAATTTAAAAGGGCATTAAAAGTGGGAATAAATCCGCATCAAACGAACGAATTTCCCACAATTAATGCCCGAATATCCCACACATTTACACCGACACTGTCCGGGAATCAGAATTTCCTCGCCAACCCCTGAAAGCCCGATTTTTCGCGGCCTCGCGGGTAGTTTTGGCTGAGTTTTATTGTCCTATTTCTCCTACCCCCCTACTCTTATTCTAAAGACAACAAAAGCGCCCTTCCCCTCATTTCAACAAGGAAAGCACCGTGCCACGCTCCTCTGCTGCCGTCACTACCGTGTTTGCCTCGCTGACCCTGGGCGCCGTACTGGCTGCCTGCAGTGCCTCGCGCGAAAGCGCCGACGCCGCTGCTGGCCCCGGCCAGTGCGATGCCTCCCGTGCCGATCACCTGATCGGCGAGAACCTAAGCGGCTACCTGGAACGCCAGGCCCAGGCCGAATCGGGCGCTGCCGAGGTGCGCGTGCTCAAGCCTGACGACGTGGTCACGATGGAATTCAATCCGCGCCGCCTCAACCTCTACATCGATCCCGGCAAGGTCATCATCAAGGTCGCCTGCGGCTGAGGCCTGCGATCGCGCTGTCGAGGGACTGCACTTCTGCTAAAGTTGCCAGCTCAGGGAAACGTAGGCTACAGGGTTGGGTGCTGTCATGGCGACAATGAAGGACTTCTCGGCGCTCAAGGGATTGCGCCGCGATCTGCAGGAACAGGAAAAAGCGCGCGCGCTGGCCTTGGCCGAGCGCCAGCGTCAGGAAGCGGCCGCCCGCGAGGAGGCCAATCTGTTCCGCCACAGCATCGGCCAGGTGGCGCCGCTGCATCAGCGGGTGGTCGACAAGACCCTTCACCTGCCCGATCCCCCCTTGCCCATTCCACGCCAGCACATCGCCGATGAACAGGCGGCGCTGCTGGAGTCGCTCTCCGACGAATTCACCATCGAAACCCTGATGGACAGCGACGAGAACCTCAGTTTCGCCCGCCCTGGCGTGGGTGCCGATGTGCTCGGCAAGCTGCGGCGCGGCAACTGGGTGATCCAGGCCCAGCTCGACCTGCACGGTTATCGCCGCGACCAGGCGCGTGAAGCGCTGGGCGAATTCCTGCGCCAGTCACGCCGGCGCGGCCTGCGCTGCGTGCGCATCATCCACGGCAAGGGACTGGGTTCGGTCAACAAGGAGCCCGTGCTGAAGCACAAGGTACGCAACTGGCTCGCGCAAAAAGATGAAGTGATGGCCTTCTGCCAGGCCCGCGCCGCCGATGGCGGGGCCGGTGCGCTGGTGGTGCTGCTCAAGTCCAGCGAGCGCAGCTAAGGCCCCCAGCCCGCCTACGCAAGTTCGTCGAGCATGGCGACGATAGCCTCGAAATGCGGGCGCGAGGCCGCATCCGCCGACAGGCAGGCCTGCCGCAATCCGGCCAGCACCGCCCGTCCCTTTTCCTCGGCCGGCTGGCTGTGTGCCAGCAACTCTTCCAGCAGACAACCGTAAGCCCGCACCTCCATGGCCTGCACGCCCCAGGCATGGGGCTGGGCGGTATCGTAGAACCAGGCCGCACCGAAGTCGCCCAGCAGCGCCGCACCGGAACGATGCAGGATATTGTGGGCATACAGGTCGCCATGGACGATGCCCTGGGCATGCAGGTGCGCTGCCGCCGAAGCGATATCGCGCGCGATCGCCAGCGCCTGCGACCACGGCAGCGTCATCGCTTCGGGATACACGTCGCGGGTGCAGGACTGCAGGCTGGGCGGCCCGGCCAGGTTGGCATAGTCCGGATCGATCAGCGGCATCACCAGCCCCGCCATGCCCTGCGGATGTCCCTGCAGGCGGCCCAGCACCGGGATCAGCCCGCGATGGTGGCCTGCCATGATGCAGGCGGCCATTTCGCGTTCCGGCAGGCCATCGCTGGTGACGGCGCCCTTGAAGAGCTTGACCGCCACCGGCTGTGGCGCACCATCGACATGCCAGCGGGCGGCATGGATCACCCCGGAGGCGCCCTCGCCCAGCTTGTCCTGCAGCTGCAGATCGTCCCAGGCGATGTCCGCCACCTGCGCCAGGCCATCGGCCCGTTCTTCCACCAGCGCGCACCAGGGGTTGCCGGCCATGGCCAGCCAGCTCAGTCGCGGCAAGGTCAGCAGCCAGTGCGGGAATTCTTCCAGTGCATTGGCGGCCAGGCGCAGCAGTTCCAGATTGCGGCAGGCCGCCAGTTCTGGCGGCAAGGCGCGCAGGCGGTTACCGGCCAGCATCAGCTTTTGCAAGGGCCGGCAACGGCCGATGCTGGCCGGCAGTGCCTCGATGCGATTGTCGGTCAATACCAGCCAGCGCAACGAGGGCGGCAGGGAGTCGGCCGGCACCGTTGCGATCTGGTTGGCCTTGAAGCCGATCATCTCCAGCGACGGGCAACGGCCGAGGACAGCTGGCAATTCGGTGAACAGATTGTCGGAACAGAAGACGATGCGCAGCCGCGTCAGGCGTGGCAGGTCGTCCGGCAAGGCGCTGAGCTGGTTGCCGCTCAGATCGAGGATTTCCAGCGTATCGGCCAGGGTGAAAATCTCCGGCGGGAATTCACGCAGGCCGCAAGACAGCGAAAGCCGCGTCACGCCGGCCAACTCGCCACTACGCAATTGTTCCAGGGTATGCATGCAAAAAAGCCTGATTCGATCAAAGCGCGCAGTGTACCAGCCAAGCCCCTTCAGAAGGCTTCAGTTCAGAACAGATCAAGCTGATCATCCTTGCCACGCTTGCCCTGCCCGCCCCGGGCCGGCGGCACCAGCAGCGGCCGCCGGAAACGGCTGGCGTCCAGCGTGGCGAAGGCGCGGTTGCGATGGTCGATGCCCAGCCGGCGGCTGGCCTTGTCGAAGCGCTGCTGCAGGAGCTCGGCCCAGACACCGGTGCCGCGCATGCGGGTGGCGAAATCGGCGTCGTAGTCCTTGCCACCGCGCATGTCCTGGATGCGGTTCATCACCCGTGCCGCCCGGTCCGGGAAGTGCGCCTGCAGCCACTGCCTGAACAAGGGGCTGACTTCCCATGGCAGGCGCAGCACGATATAGCCGGCCTGGCTGGCACCGGCTTCCACGGCCGCTTCCATGACCCGCTCCAGGTCCGGCTCGGTGACGAAGGGAATCACCGGCGCAATCGATACGCTCACTGGAATACCTGCCTCGGCGAGCGTACGGATCACCCGCAGGCGCCGCGCCGGACTGGCCGCCCTGGGTTCCAGGGTGCGGGCGATGACCGGGTCCAGCGTGGTGATGGTGACGGCGGCAATGGCCTGGCTCTTCGCTGCCATCGCCGCCAGCAGGTCGATGTCACGCTCGATCAGGGACGACTTGGTGATCAGGGCCACCGGGTTTTCGCAATCGTGCAGGATCTGCAGGATGCGGCGGGTCAACTGGCGCTCGCGCTCGATGGGCTGGTAGGCGTCGGTATTGATGCCCACCGTGATGGTGTCAGGCTGGTAGGACGGCCGGGCCAGTTCGCGCAGCAACAGCTCCGGGGCATTGGCCTTGGCCACCAGCCGGCTTTCGAAATCCAGGCCCGGCGAGAGGCCCAGGTAGCTGTGCGAGGGTCGGGCAAAACAGTAGATGCAGCCGTGCTCGCAGCCGCGGTAAGGATTCAGGGACAGCGAGAACGGCAAGTCGGGCGAGGCATTGCGGCTGATGATGGACTTGGCCGTCTCTTCGGTGACGATGGTCTTCAGGCGCGGCGGTTCGGCGTCCTGATCGCCAGCGTCGGTGGTATCGGTCTGTTCAGCGCCAGCGGCCGGTTCACCTGTCGATGGACCATCACCGGCAAATTGCAGAGGCTGCCAGCCGTCATCGAACTCCTCGCGGTTCACCGATTCGTAGCGCCCGCGCAGGTTGGTGACCGCACCCCGCCCCTTTTGCGCCACCTGTTGGCGATGGATGAAGGTAGCCGGTGTGATGGTCGCATCGTCGTCATCCGAGGGCGATGGCTCCGGCTGGTCAGGGAACGGCCGGGCGATGCCCTGCGGGAATTTGGGGAAGGAAGCCATAGCTAGCTGATTTAGCTGAACAATACTGTATATATAAACAGTATTTTGCCCACACTTCCAGCCGCCTGCAAACCCTGTTTCAATTTAGCCGGCTGCCGGATTAATCAGGTATGCTTGTTCACCCCAGGCTTCCCGAAAGATAAGAAATAGAACACCGGGCGGCCACGACGACAGGGCATAAGGACCGCAAAGGTCCAAGGAGACAAGGATGCAATACCAGGCAAACCGGCCAGGCGCCGGTGCATTGCTGGGCGCAGCGCCCCTGGTGCAGGCCACGGCCGACGGCGAGCCGGACCTGCAAGCCATTGCGCGCTCGCACCAGCGCAGTTCTTCCTACGGCATCACCCGCGGCCAGCGGCCCGATCTGGAACAGCTCTCGCGTGCCGACCTGGCGCAGACGCTGGAGGCCAGCCAGTCACTGTCCGGCCATGCCCGGCCAGTGATGGAAACCCTCTACGACCAGATTCGCAATACCCACAGCATGGTGATCCTGTCGGACGCCGAAGGCACCATCATCCATACCCTGGGCGACCGCGATTTCCTGGCCAAGGCCGACCGCGTGGCGCTCGGTCCCGGCGGACGCTGGTCGGAGCAGTTGCGCGGCACCAATGCCATCGGTACGGCCCTGTTCGAACAGAAACCGACCACGGTCCACGCCCAGCAGCACTACCTGGATGCCAACCGCTTCCTGACCTGCTCGGCGGCCCCCATCTTCGACCATCGCGGCAAGGTGCTGGGAGTGCTCGACGTGTCGGGCGAATGCGGCAGCTTCCACAAGCACACCATGGCCCTGGTGCGCATGTCGGCGCAGATGATAGAAAACCACCTGCTGGCGGGCAGTTTTCCCGATTGCATCACCCTGCACTTCCACAGCCGCGCCGAATTCGTGGGCACGCTGGTAGAGGGCATCGTCAGCTTCACGCCGGGCGGACGTTTCCTGGCGGCCAACCGCAGTGCCCAGTTCCAGCTGGGCCTGACGCTGGCGGCACTGCAGTCGCATACCTTCACCTCGCTGTTCGGGGTGCCGTTGTCGCTGTTGTTCGAGCAGCACCGCAAGGCCGCGCCCGGCCTGCTGGAGCTGTGCCTGCACAATGGCATCCGCATCCACGGTCGCGCCGAATTACGGCTGCGCGACCAGCATTTCCAGAACGCCCGTGAAGCAGTCATCGAGGCGCCAGAACTCGGAACGGCGGCAGCAGCGGCAGCAGCGTCTGCACCCGCGTTGGCGCCGGTCTGCCACGCACCGGCCGTGCGCGGACCCGCAGACCTGCCCGATCTGCAGGCGCTGGAGACCGGTGACACCCGCATGAGCGACATCATCGGCAAGCTGCGCCGTGTGATCGACCGCGCCATCCCGGTCTTGATCACCGGCGAGACCGGCACCGGCAAGGAGTGGCTGGCGCAGGCCATCCACCGCGCCAGCGCCTGTTCGCGTAGGGCGCAAAGCCAGGGGATGGCGGCGCCCTTCGTGGCGGTCAACTGCTCGGCCATTCCGGAAAACCTGATCGAAGCCGAACTGTTCGGCTATGAAGACGGCGCCTTCACCGGCGCGCGCCGCAAGGGTGCCATCGGCAAGATCGCGCAAGCCCAGGGTGGCACGCTGTTCCTCGATGAAATTGGCGACATGCCATTGTCACTGCAGGGTCGTTTGTTGCGGGTACTGCAGGAGCGCACCGTCACGCCGCTGGGCAGCCAGCGTGTGATCCCGGTGGAGTTCGCACTGGTGTGCGCCACCAACCAGCCGCTGCGCGAGATGGCAGCGCGCCATGCCTTCCGCGAAGACCTGTACTACCGCATCAATGGCTTGCAGGTCAGGCTGCCCGCCCTGCGCGAACGCAGCGATCTGGATTGCCTGATCGAGCGCATCCTGCAGGAAGAAGGCGGCCCGCAGGCGCCGCGCTTCGATGCCCAGGCCCTGGCGCTGCTGCAGGCCAGCCGCTGGCCGGGCAACCTGCGGCAATTGTCCAACCTGGTCCGCACCGCGCTGGCCATGGCCGAGGGCGAAGCAGCCATCAGCCTGCGGCATCTGCCGGACGACTTCCTGGAAGACGCGGCGGCCAGCTCCCCGCTGGCCAGCGTTGACGATGAACCACCCTCTCCGCCACTTTCCATTCAGGACACGGAATGGGCCGCCATCGAACGCGCATTGCGCACGCATGACGGCAATGTCAGCGCCGCCGCCAAGGCGCTCGGGGTGTCGCGCAATACGCTGTACCGGCGCTTCAAGTCACGCGGGCACTGAGCGGTTCCAGAGCGTCATATTCTTCATCGGAAAACAGCCGCGAGCGCGTCAGGAAGCGCTTGCCGCTGCCATTCTCCAGCGAGAACATGCCACCGTTGCCATTGACCACGTCAATGATCAGCTGCGTGTGCTTCCAGTACTCGAACTGGTCGGCGCCGATGTAGAACGGCACGCCATCGATCTCCCCCAGGTACACATCGGTGTCGCCCAAGGTGAAGTCTCCTTCGGGGTAGCACATTGGCGCGCTGCCATCACAGCAGCCGCCGGACTGGAAGAAGATCAAAGCGCCATGGCGTGTCTTCAACTGGCGCAGCAGTGCCACCGTGGCGTCGGTGGCGGTAACCCGGGGTAAGGCGCTCATTGGCATGCTCCTGGAAAGTCCACATAAAAAAGGCGCCGGCCGTGGGAGAACGGACCGGCGCCCAAGCTGCCTTGCTGCAAGGAGCCAAGGAGACAAACGAAGGATAGGAACCCGATCAGAAGAAGCCCAGCGCCTTGGGGCTGTAGCTGACCAGCAGGTTCTTGGTCTGCTGGTAGTGGTCCAGCATCATCTTGTGGTTTTCACGACCGATGCCGGATTGCTTGTAGCCACCGAAGGCCGCATGCGCCGGATACAGGTGATAGCAGTTGGTCCACACGCGCCCGGCCTGGATCTCGCGCCCCATGCGGAAGGCACGCGTACCATCGCGGGTCCACAGGCCGGCGCCCAGGCCGTACAGGGTATCGTTGGCGATGGCCAGGGCCTCTTCCTCGTCCTTGAAGGTGGTCACCGAGACCACGGGGCCGAAGATTTCTTCCTGGAAGATACGCATCTTGTTGTTGCCCTGGAAGACGGTCGGCTTGACGTAGTAACCCGAGGCCAGGTCGCCGCCCAGTTCTTCACGGCCGCCACCGGCCAGCACCTTGGCGCCTTCCTGCTTGCCGATGTCGATGTAGGAGAGGATCTTTT